>Ga0209232_1001306_pt1 | contig 13594 bp, 16 predicted proteins | sample ETNvirenome_2_60_FD_184066 | JGI IMG/M metagenome (GOLD analysis project Ga0209232, IMG submission 184066) | Marine viral communities from the Pacific Ocean - ETNP_2_60 (SPAdes) (version 2) | ecosystem: Environmental > Aquatic > Marine > Oceanic | place: Pacific Ocean | collected 2013-06-22
ATGACTTTATCAGTCGTGTAGGAGAAGAAAGCGATTGGGAACATGAAGCATATGTTGAAGGTCACGAATATGGCAATGTGTATCCGGAAAAAGGACAACATATCTGTCAGTTTGAAAGCCATGAAAAAGGAACATTCTTTGAAGGCATTATAGAAACTAATTTACTTTTTGATCAAAATTTGTTAAAATTTGCTACAGAGGAAGCACCCAGCGGCGAGGATCTTATATACGGTGTAGAGTATGATGGCGAAGAAATAGACAACGAAGGCGGTGATACTAATGGTAAAGGTTACTATGCACACTTTTGGAAACAGGAATATTAAAAATGTCTGAAATGGATAATATGATGTTAGATGCAATGCGAGAAGATGCAATGCGAGCACAACTACATAAAAGCAAGCGTATGATTTGGGTTACATTTCAAAAGGAAGGTATACACAAATATCCAGCAGCACTAGACGATCCTAAACTAGCAACAGGAGACTGGGATGATGTTTCATTCTTAGGATATCCGCATCGTCATATGTTTCACTTCCGCGTAGCGATTGAAGTGTTCCATGATGATCGTGAGATTGAGTTTATACAGTTTAGTCGTTGGATGCAGCGTTTGTACAATGAAGAAGTAATAGAATTAGATTTTAAATCATGCGAAATGATTGCAGATGATTTGTTTTTAGAGATCCGTAAGCGTTATGGATCAAACAGAGAAGTTCACATTGAAGTGAGCGAAGATGGTGAGAACGGTTGTGTTGTCACCTTTCCAAAAGCCTAAGGGAGAACTATCGTGGCTGGAAAACCAATGAGTAATGAAATTACTAAAGTATTTAATGACCTAGATGACTACTTGCGTTTCTGCAAAGAGTTTGGCTGGGCATACAACGAAGCAGATTTGTATCGTGAAGATGCAGCCGGTTATGCAGAATATTTGCGTTTTAAAAGTGGCACTCGTATTCCTAAGAACTGGATGCGTGATGCAAAGTTTCGGTTGAGTCAATACCAAGATAATCGCGGTGGCGGTCGGTTTCAAAGCGGTCGGAGAAACTAAATGACTGTGTATATTGTGGATATCGAAGCAGTTGATACACGCTACACTAAACAGTGGAAGGAACATCTTCCAGATCAACTACAACGAGCATTGTGTAGTGACAGTATTGTACTTGATCATGTAGAAGTTATCAGTGGCGGAGATGTTCCGCAATCTACAACACCTGGTGCATTTTTAAACTTTGGAGGTACTAATGTTTACAAGTCTAATCAACTACGGCAAATCGCCACGCTGTTCTGTAATGGACAAGTTCATGATGGTGATTACTTTTTGTATACTGATGCTTGGAACCCTACTGTTATTCAACTTAAATACATGGCTAGCCTACTTGGCACAAGCATTCGGATCGGCGGTTTGTGGCATGCTGGCAGCTATGATCCTCAAGACTTTTTGGGTAGACTAATTGGCGATGAGCCTTGGGTGCGCAATGCAGAACGTAGCATGTTTGATTGCTATGATGACAATTACTTTGCTACACAGTTTCATGTAGACTTGTACAAGCAGACATTTGACATTGATGATAGTAAGGTACGCATTGTTGGCTGGCCCATGGAGTATTTGCGTAACAGTTTAGATCTATACAAAGGCATGGAAAAGCAAAACTTAATACTTTTCCCACATCGTGTAGCACCAGAGAAGCAAGTAGATATTTTTAGAGATCTTGCAGAAACATTGCCGCAGTATAAGTTTGTAGTTTGTCAAGAACAAGAACTAACAAAAAATGAATATCATAACATGTTAGGCGAGGCTAAACTTGTGTTTAGTGCTAACTTGCAAGAAACGCTTGGCATTAGTTGGTATGAAGGCGCACTAGTGGATACTATTCCAATGGTTCCTGATCGTTTAAGTTATAGCGAAATGGCTATTAGAGAATTTGTATATCCTAGCGAATGGACAGAAAGTTATGATAAATATTTACAGCACAAAAAATTAGTTGTTGCTAGAATTCAAGACTACATGGAGAACTACCCCAGGCTTCTCCCAGCAATCCATACACAAGTTAAAAAACTAGAAACTGATTTCTTCTGTGGGCAGGCACTGTATAAACATATTCGAGAATATATTTAATGAGTATACTCGTTATATTTGCACCACATTGTGCCGGTAACCATTTAGCAAATATGATAGGAGCAAGTAACAATTTAGATAACTGTTTAAGTTTACAAGAACTTGAAGTAGCATATCAAAATGACGATGATCCAGAGTATACACATATAAGCGAAGATTCCTTTTTTATATCGCTTCAAGATGCATTTAATTACAACAGCATTTATATAGGACACTTAGATGAAGTTTGGGATTTGTATGATAGACTAGAGGATACAATTACTGATGTATTAGTAGTAGAGCTAAATGACAAAGCACTATCTACAATCAGATCGCGTTATGAAATTTCCCACTTAGAATCTTTTGCCTACACCAAAAAATTTATAAAGAAACTTTTTCCAACTTGGAATGTAGAGGCTATACATGTAAATGATCTATTATCTTACAATGGCGATACGTTAAAATTTATACTAGAATCTAATAATTTTACCATAAACAACAGGTGTGCAAAATTACACGATATGTGGTTAGAAAAAATTAAGGATAACATATGAGAATTGCATTTATAGGGTGCGGTAAACTAGGATTGCCTTGTGTAGAAGAGATAGCAAAAAAAGGTTATAGTGTCACAGGCTATGATATTACTAAGGTAAAAAGCGAACTAGTAGACATTAAAGATACAATTATGGACGCAGTAGACGAAGCAAGCATTGTATTCGTTGCTGTGCCTACGCCACATGATCCTGCGTATGATGGCAGAGCACCTACTGCACACTTGGAACCTCGCGACTTTGATTACACCATTGTACGAGATGTACTAATTGAATGTAACAAATGGATGACCGACAAGCAATTACTAGTACTTGTTAGCACAGTATTGCCAGGTACAGTTCGCAGAGAACTTGTACCGTTAGTTACAAATGCACGTTTTGTATACAATCCATACTTGATTGCTATGGGTAGCGTTGCATGGGATTTTGTTAATCCTGAAATGGTTATGATAGGTACAGAAGATGGAACTGAAACAGGCGATGCAAAACAACTTGTAGACTTTTACAAAACAGTTATTGAGAATGATCCTAGGTATGTAATTGGTACCTGGGATGAGTGCGAGTGTATCAAAGTGTTTTATAACACGTTTATCAGTACAAAGATCACACTGGCAAATATGATACAAGATGTCGCAATGAAGCAGGGCAATATCAATGTTGATGTGGTTACCCAAGCACTGGCAGAGTCAAGCAAACGGATCATGAGCCCGCAGTATATGACTGCAGGGATGGGTGATGGCGGTGCTTGCCATCCTAGAGACAATATTGCCCTGCGTTTCATGGCACAAGAACTAGACTTAGGCTATGATATATTTGATGCTATAATGAACGCTAGACAAATACAAGCAGAAAACATGGCAAAGTTTCTAGTAGAACAAGCAAAAGAAACTGAATTGCCCGTACTAATACATGGTGTTGCTTACAAACCAAATGTGCCTTATAAAGATGGCAGTTACAGTTTACTTGTAGCATATTACTGTGAACAATTAGGTTATCATCCTATACTTGTTGATCCACTTACTCATCCGCAACGTGGTCCATTTAAAGCAGTGGCATTACTTGCACATAACGCAAATATTACATACAAATATATGAGCGATCAAACTCAAGACTTATACTGCTTACTAATGGAAGGCAGTGTAGTTGTTGACCCTTGGAGACAATACAAAGATGACAGATATAAAGTCATCCATTACGGAAACACACGACCGCTGGCATAAAGGTCACATTGAGCCGTTTTGGAGCAAAGTAAGTTATACAAAACTTGACTATACTCACGAAAGTTTTAATAATCCACAAGATGTAATGAAGTGGAAACGGCAAGGCTATGTGCATCCTGTTAGTCATTACACTGGTTTTTTATGTGATATGCGCAAGCAACAGCCTGCTTGGAATGCTAGTATTGTTGAATGGTTTGAAGATACATACAATGTTATAGACGTAGGCACTAGTTATTATCGCATGGGCACTGGTGTTATTCTTCCAACACACAAAGACACATATAAAAAATACAGAGACCTATTTAACGTGCGTTTAATGGACTGTGTTCGTGTTGTTGTATTTTTAGAAGATTGGCGCAGCGGACATATAAGTGAAGTAGAGGGTGTTCCTATTACCAATTGGCAGGCAGGTGATTACTTGTTTTGGGAAAGTGACACTCCACATCTAGCAGCAAACATTGGCACGGATAAAAGATTTACACTACAATTAACAGGTCACAGATGATAGACTACGATAAGTTCGATATAAACAGTTTGCGGTTGAAGTATCAACAGCACCCTAGTTATGGACTTATAAACATACCTAACTTTTTATCTGACGAAATGACACAGCAATGTGCAAACGAACTTGATAGTCTGCCATTGAACAAAGGCAAACACTTTACTCGCAAAGGCAGTTGTATGTATGAGTACAACGACCTATCAATTACACCCATACAAGATAAACTAGTGCATGAGTTTCATAGCAGTAGATTTTTGCGCTGGCTAGAACGTTTAACTGGTGTTGAGAAATTGCTACCTGATCCTCACTTAGTGGGCGCAGGGTATATGAAATCATTTGCTGGCAATAGTCTTAAAGTGCATACTGATTTTAACTGGGTAGAAGAAATACACTTGCACAGAGCAGTAAGCATTATAATTTACTTTAACAAAGATTGGGACACTAGTTGGGGCGGCAGTCTTAATTTTTATGATTTTAAAAATGAAGAACTATTAAGTTCAATAAAACCAGACTGGGGAAACATGCTAGTATGGACCTATCATAATTTAATTTATCATGGATATCCTGATGCCATGACATGTCCTGAAGATCAAAGCCGCAAAGGTATAAGATTGTTCTATTATCAAAGTAAAAGCAAACCTGATGTTGAAAATCCACCGCATCGTAGTTTGTATTGGTTTGATAAAAAAGAAGGTTTGCCGTATGATATTAAGCAAAGAAGATAACAATGAAAACACTTCCTAACCTAAAAGACAAACCATATGGCGGAGCAAGTAGCATAGCAGATACAGATGCTATCGCTACAGTAAAAATAGAACATCGTCCTTATGCTACAACAGATTTACAGGAGTTCTTGCAGGACTATGCAGCATGGATGAAACAAGGACATAACATACATGGTATAGAACGTTTTACACATCTTTCCTATGCTAACGGCACTACTGAAGTATTTGATAAATTTTATCAAAAGCATGTTAATCGCAGATTAAGATTGTGGCGAGGTGAATACTTTTACCATCAAATACAAGCAAGAGAACTTTTTAAAAAATGGGCATGGATAGAAGATGATAAAATAAAGGCAACCGATGTAGTTGTAGTAAGCATGCCGTTTAGTGATACAGGTGGTATTCCTTTTGGTTATGAAAGAGTGCTACAAAGATGCGAAGAATTAAATGTGCCTGTGATGATAGACATGGCTTATATTAATTTAAGTAGAGGTGCTAACTTTAATATAGACTTTAAATGTATTGAAGTAATTGCAACTAGCCTTAGTAAAGTGTTTCCTGTAAGTCATATGCGTATTGGCATGCGCATGATGCAAAACTTTGTAGATGACACACTGAGTGCATACTGTAATCAAACAACACCTTACCTAAATACAAGCAGTGTTCATTTAGGTCACAGGTTGATTACACTCTACAAGCCACAGTGGTTATGGGAAAAGTATCATCAACAGCAACATGAAATATGCAATGAACTTGGAGTTGCACCAAGTAATTGTGTTATATTTGGAGTAGACCACCTAAATAAGTATGACGAATATAACAGAGGCGGAAAAACAAATAGACTTTGTTTTAGCAAACAGTTATAATATTAAACAGTGACACACCACTATAACTCGGAGATGAATATGAACAAGATACAAGAAATTAAAGCAAGACTAGAAGAAAACAACGTAAGATATTGGGCTAATGATAATATTGCAGATTACATCAAAGAAGGTGAAAAGCAACAACTTATTGACGAGGCAGTACCTGCGTTTGAGAATGTACTACAAAGTTTACTAATTGATACAAAAACAGATCCTAACAGTATGGATACTGCAAGGCGTATGGCTAAAATGTATATCAATGAGATTATGAGTGGTCGTTATGATCCAATGCCTAATCCTAGTGCATTTCCTAACTACATTGAAGGTGGGTACGAAGGCATGCTTGTAGTACGCAGTGAACTTACAAGTTTGTGTTCGCATCATCACCAGACTGTAAAAGGTGTTGCATATATTGGTATCATTGCAGGTCCTAAACTACTAGGACTAAGTAAGTATACAAGAATAGCACAATGGTGTGCTATGCGAGGCACACTACAAGAAGATCTAAACGTTATGATTGCAAATGCAATTCAAGAACAAACTGGCAGTGACGATGTTGGTGTTTATGTACAAGCGACACATGGTTGTTGTGAGAACAGAGGTATCAGAGCGCATAGTTCATTAACACAGACCACAGTGTTACGCGGTGCTTTTAAAAATGACCCTAGTACTAAAAAAGAGTTTATTGATAACGTAAAACTACAACAAGAATATGCACGTTAAAAATAAAAAATTTCTCAAGGTTTTAGATTCTTGGCAGACTACAGATTGGGATATAGATGTAGAAAGCAAACACAGACATGGTAGAGGTGGAAGATCAATTGGGCAATCTCATTGGAATATTGCCGACTATGATGAAATAAGTGTTAAGGCTACAAGTGACGAATATATTGAAGAAATAATTGCTGGAGCAGATCTAGAATATTTTACAGTAGTAAATCCTTTTGGTGAACTGCCTTTTGGAAAATATATCTTAGACAACATGCCATTTGAGTATGACTTTTATGCAACTGCAATGTACAAACCTCGAGGTTTTGTTGGCTGGCATAATGATGTTGACATACCAGGTTGGTTCTTCATGATGAGTTACTCACCAGAGGGACAAGGATTTTTTAAATACAGGGATGCTAAATCTGGAGAGATAATTAAAAAAGATGATGTAAAAGGCTGGAACTATGTAAACTTCTCAGTAGGCACAACACCAGAAACACATTATTGGCATTGTGCATTAGCACCATCACTTAGGTTCACTTGGCTATTTGGATTCAACAGTGAAGAAAAATATAATCAAGCATTGGATATATTAAATGAAGATATCAACTAACAACGAATACGGCGAATTAAAAAGTATTATTGTAGGTCGATGTGAGCAACACGAATGGCCCACAGGTGATAGTGCATTTGATGAAATGATCGAAGCGAGCACTTATCCTGAGACATTACCTCGAGAAACTCTACCTGCTCATATTATAAAACAAGCACAAGAGGATTTGCAATACATGGCAGATGTGCTTGAGCAGAGAAATGTAACTGTTTATAGGCCTACTATTACAAAACCCAATTGGTGTTATAGTAGCAGAGACATAATGCTTAGTGTAGGTGATAAAATTATAGAATGCCCTACCATGTATACTAGTAGGATAGACGAAGCAGATGATCATTATGCAGATATCAAACAACAAGCAATTGCAGATGGATGTGATTGGATAAAAGCACCTGCACCACAGACTGCAGATGATCCAACATTTGATGCTGCAAATGTACTAAAGTTTAACAATCATTTGTTGTATCTAGTAAGCGGTACAGGAAATCTTGCAGGAGCACGTTGGCTACAAGAATGTGTAGGCTCGGACTTTGAAGTAGTGACTTGGGAAGATATATACGCATTTGCACATATTGATAGTACCATACACAGTTTAGATGAACGTACAATAGCACTAAACAGTGAACGTGTTAGTGAAGAAAACATACCTGCTTTTTTGCGTGATCACAGGAAAGTATGGGTAAATGAAATGGCACACAGTGACTTTTATGTGTTTCCCTTTGCTAGTGTTTGGATAGGATTTAACATGTTAAGCATTAGTCCAGAAACAATACTTGCCGACCCAACCCAAGTAAAACTAATAGAGCAACTAACTGATCTAGGCTACGAAGTGGTAAATATTCCAATGAGGCAAGGACGCACACTAGGCGGCGGACAGCATTGTACGACATTGGACTTACACAGAGAATGAAACGAATACTGTTAGTGCAACCTAACTTTAAAATTGGTATCGGTAGTCTACAAGGGTACTGGTTGCCCTACAGTGTTGGTTGCCTTTGGAGTTATGCAAAACAGTTTGATTTCGTAAACGAAAACTTTGAATTAGTAGATATTATATTTCGCAGAGAACGCATTGATAATCTAGTTGCACGTTTAGAAAATTTAGACGTTTGTTTTCTCAGTTGTTATATGTGGAACTGGGAATATAATAAAGCACTTGCTCAAAGCATTAAAGCAAAGTTTCCTAACTGTAAAATTGTTATGGGCGGACCGCAAATAACTGATAGCCCAACTGACAGTTTCTTTCGCAGTTACAATTATATTGATACAATTTGCTTAACTGAAGGCGAGGAAACTTTTGTAAAAATATTAGAAACTGTGTTAGACGAAAGACCTCTATTACAAACATATCAAGGTGCCCGCTTAAATAATTTAGATATTCCAAGTCCTTTTCTCTCAGGAGTATTTGACGACATACTAGCAAACAACCCAGACTATGTGTTCAACGCCACTCTGGAAACTAACAGAGGATGTCCTTTTGCTTGTACGTTTTGTGACTGGGGAAGTCTAACATATGCAAAGATTCGTAAATTTAATATAGAAAAAGTATTTGCAGAATTGGAATGGATTGCAAAAAATCGTATTGATTTTGTAACTATTGCAGATGCAAACTTTGGCGTGTTCTTTGACAGAGATATGGCAATAACAGACGAACTTCTTAGACTACAAAAAATTTACGGATTTCCCAAAGTAATAGACGCTACTTGGTATAAAAATGCCAGTGAAAAAGTTTTACAGATTGTTAAAAAATTTACAAGCGGTGAACAATTCAATCGAGGCATGACGCTTAGTGTGCAAAGCATGGATGATAACGTTCTCACAACCATTAAACGAAAGAACATGGACATTAGCAGTCTAAAAGATATTTTTGCTAAGTGCAATCGAGAAGGTATTCAAAGTTATACAGAGACTATCTTAGGATTACCTGAAGAAACTTACGATACATGGGCAAATGGACAGTGTGCGATTCTCGAAGCAGGACAACATGGTGCAATTGAAAGTTGGCTACTACAATTGTTAGAAAATGCTGAACTAAACAAACCAGAACAACGCAAACTACATGGTATAAAAACAGTGAGGGCGCACGGGTATGTAAGCGGTAGCAATGAAGAAGATGATGTAGAAGAAAGTGCAGAACTTGTTGTAGGTACAAAGTATATGCCTTTCGACGACTTCGTAGATAGTTGGTTATATAGTTGGATGATAAACAACTTTCATTGTTTTGGCTGGACGCAGGTCTATACTAGATATGCAAATAGCCTAGGCACAAGTTATAGAAGTATGTATGATAAATTGCTGGATGCTATTAAGCAAGATCAAGGATTAGTAAACGATCTGTACGAGCAAGCACGAACAAATATAACTTATTATCTTTCACACGGAACTGGCGGCATTGCCGGACACCAACATTTTGATGGACATACATTAATGTGGGATGCACAAACAAGTTTCCATGAAAACAAGCACGAGATAACAAGTTTTGTAAACAGTGTATTTCAGGATATACTAGACGTAGATTCAGAGTTATGGCACGAATTACTGAATTATCAACGTATATTTACAACTGATCCGTATACTAAGTACCCGTATAAAGTTAAAAGTAAATACAACTTCGAAGAGTTTCTCAGAGGAAACCAATTGACACGCAAGCCTACATCTTATATAATAGACATTCAAGAACCAGACCTGCCACATGACGAATATGTAAATAGATTGTATTATCGTAGACGTCAAGGATGGGGCAAATCAATTATAGGAGCGCACCATGAATAGAGAAGGCCCACTTTTACAGCACTTTAACAATATACCCGACGGGGTTATTCGACAAGAACTAACATCATACTATATGCGTGATGATAAGTTAATCAAACATACTGTTGAGAGAACGTATAATAGCGACGGCGATTATAACGATAGCACTATTGTAGTGCCCTTAACAAAGTAAAAAAACGGAGGATTCGAGCACCTCCAATAAAAACCCTCGAAAGGAAAAGATCGAAATGAATATGATTAAAACACTAGTAATTTCACTAGCAGTTGTGCTTGGCATGACATTTAGTGCAGTTGCAGCAGACAAAGTAAAGGTCGGATTTGTATATGTCGGGCCTATCGGTGATCACGGATGGACTTATCGTCATGACATTGGTCGTCAACAAGTAGAAGAAGCACACGGAGATAAAGTTGAAACATTTTATGCTGAAAGCGTACAATATGGTCCCGATGCAGAACGTGTGATTCGTCAGATGGCAAAAGATGGTGCAGATATTATTTTTGCAACCAGTTTTGGCTACATGGAGCCAATGCTTAAAGTTGCAAAAGACTTTCCAAATGTAAAGTTTGAGCATGCAACAGGCTACAAACGTGCAGAAAACATGAGTACATATGGCTTACGCTTGTACCAAGCACGTCATGTGCAAGGTGTGATTGCAGGACTAATGACAAAGACAAATAAAATTTGTTATGTTGGTGCATATCCTATTCCGGAAGTTATCCGTGAAATTAACACCTACTACATGGGTGCAAAGAGTGTAAATCCAAAAATTGACATTGACATCATTTGGGTAAACACTTGGTACAATCCAAGTAAAGAAGCAGATGCTGCTAACGTTATGATGGCTGAAGGCTGTGATATGGTAGCACAACACACAGACAGTCCTGCACCACTACAGGCTGCGCAACAACAAGGCAAGTTAGGTTTTGGTCAAGCAAGTAACCAGATCAAATTTGCTCCTAAGGCACAACTTACAGCAACTATTGACAACTGGGGTCCTTACTATATTAAGAAAGTAGGACAAGTTATTGATGGCAACTGGCAAGTTGAGGATTACTTTGGTCATATGAATGAAGATGCTGTACAAATGGCACCGTTTACAAATATGCCAGCAGACGTAGAAGCAAAAGCACAAGCAATTAAAGATGCTATCTCTAAAGGCGAGTACTTTGCATTTACAGGTCCTATTAAAGACAACACTGGTAAACTGCAACTTGCAGATGGCGTTGTTGCTGACGATTTACACCTCAATACAATGAATTATTATGTTGAAGGCATTGACGCGACAGTACCAAAATAGGGTGAAGCATTTTAGTTAAAGAACACCCTCTATTAGAAAGGAAAAACAATGAAACTATTTAAGTATATGGCAGTTGGTCTAGCAGCAATGCTAATGGCAACTACCGTTCAAGCAAAAGAAGTAACACTTCTTATGGACTGGTTCCCCCAAGGTAACCAAAGTGTTTTCTGGCAAGCACAATTTGATACAAAATGGTCCCCCCTTAAAATTAAAGTAAAGTCAGGTGGCCCTAAAATTAACACTGCAGCAATGGTTGCTGCTGGACAAGCAGATTTTGGTCTACAGGGTTCAGACAGTGTTATGATGGCTAACAGCAAAGGCGCAGGCTTAGTGGCTATTATGGCTAACCTAGACCACGTTCCTTACACACTAGTATTCCATCCAGGACAAGATATTAAGTCTGTTAAGGACTTAGACGGCAGACGTTTTGCTGTTAAAATGGGTGTAACATATTGGAAGTGGGTCAAAGCCGAGTACGGAGTAAGTGCCGACGAATTTCCACTTAAAGGTGACTTAGGTTTGTTTGCTAGGGAAAAAGAAATGTTCCAACAAGGATATTCACTTTTCTTACCTGCCAGACTTGCTGCAAAAGGTGTACCAACTGAGCAGATTACACTAGAGTCTTTAGGTTATAGACCTTACAGTGTTTTGTTCACTACACAGAAGATGATTGATGAAAACCCTGAGTTAGTACAAAAGGTAATTACACAATTAAGAAAGTCTTTTGTTAAGAGTTTGAATGATCCAAAGCCAACTGCTGATTTTATTCTTAGTAAGAGTAAAAAAGTTAATAGAGCAATCCACATGAATGCTATTGATTTAATGAAGAGAGACTTTCTTCCAAAAGACTATAGCAAACTAGGTTGTATGACTCCAGCACGTTGGGAAGAGAACGCCAAGCAACTAAAGCAGGTTGACGTTATTCCAGCAGACTTTAATCCAAAGGCAAGTTATAACCTTTCATTTTTAGGCAACTGCGAGTAGGAAAAACACAATGATTGCTGTTCAAAATGTTAGTAAACACTTTGAGAATAAGCAAGCATTATCAGAAGTAAACTTAGATATTGCCACAGGCGAGTTCATCAGTATTGTTGGACCTTCAGGCTGTGGCAAGTCTACATTACTTAGGATTATTGCTGATCTAGTAAGCACAAACGGCGTGGTAACAAAGCCTAGTAAAGGTGCATTTGTATTCCAAGACAGTGCATTGTTGCCATGGCGCACAGTACAACGCAATGTCGAACTGCTAATGGAACTAGAAAAGACACCTGATAAGAAAACTAAAGCAGAACAAGCACTTGCACAGGTTGGACTTACAGGTTTTGAGAATCATTATCCACACGAACTAAGTGGCGGTATGAAAATGAGATTAAGTCTAGCAAGAAGTCTGGTATTAGAGCCAGAGTACTTGTTACTAGACGAGCCACTAAGCGCAGTAGATGAACTTACTCGCGAAGTGTTACAAGAAGAAATTTATGAAATTTGGCTTAAACACAAGTTTACTAGTATACTAGTTACGCATAATGTTGCTGAAGCAGTATACCTTAGTAGCCGTGTTGTAGTAATGAGCCCGCGCCCAGGAAAGATCACAGACATAGTTGACATTCCTTTTAAGAAGCGCACACCAAAACTAAGATCAACTGCAGAGTTTAGTGCAGTATGTAACGACATATCAGGAAAGTTAAGAGCATGGAAATAAAACGTACATTGCCGCCTGTGCTTATACTGGTCGCATTTATACTAAGTTGGCATATAGGTGCAGTAATATATAATATGCCGTTCTTGTTACCAACACCAGGTGCAGTTGCAAGCACATTTGTTAGTGACTTTGGCATTATTATGACAGGACTTGCACAAACATTTGAAGCAGCATTTACAGGATACATCATTGCTATTCTAATCGGTTTTGCAGTAGCAACTATAATGAGTTTAAATCATGTTGCTGAACGTAGTTTATACCCATATGCAATATTATTACAAACAGTGCCAGTAGTTGCAGTTGCTCCACTAATTGTATTATGGTTTGGGTTTGAAATGAAAAGTATAATTATTATTAGTGTAATAATAAGTTTGTTTCCGATCATCAATAACACACTACTAGGGCTTAAATCTACACCAACTACACTAGTGGAATTATTTGAAATGCACAGTAAAAACAGAATTGTTAGTTTTTTTAAATTACGAGTACCTGCTGCTCTTCCTGCTATATTTTCAGGGCTAAAGATAAGTGCAGGGCTAAGTGTA
>Ga0209232_1001307_pt1 | contig 13594 bp, 22 predicted proteins | sample ETNvirenome_2_60_FD_184066 | JGI IMG/M metagenome (GOLD analysis project Ga0209232, IMG submission 184066) | Marine viral communities from the Pacific Ocean - ETNP_2_60 (SPAdes) (version 2) | ecosystem: Environmental > Aquatic > Marine > Oceanic | place: Pacific Ocean | collected 2013-06-22
AATGAAAGACAAAGACCACACAGTATCGTACACATCTATCGACTACCACTCTATGTGTCAGAAGTCTAAGGACCGCATCAAGAGGATGCAGAAGGAAGGAATACCTACGTCCCATGACTCCAAAGACAAGCCAGAGGACGTAGGTAAGTCTGAAGGTTACTCTATGATCTTCATGTCATAGTTCACAGTTGTTTCCTGTGCAGGCCAGTTGTTGTGATCCTTCAGTCATATCGCTGGCTTCTTCTATGTCCCACGATATTTCCTTAGGAAACTCTTTAGCAAGCTGCCTGTACACCTTCTTGTCTACAGGTTCGTACGGTGCTTGCTGGTACGTGTGGTCTGAGTACGGCAGAAAGCTGACACCACTAACCTTGTCGAACTTGTTGTACAACCACTGGCCCACCTCCAAGAACTCATCGTCCCGGTAGTAGCAAGTCATCGACGGCTTGTGTTCACACCACTCATCCTGATATATCTCCCACAGTTCTAACTGCTCCATAGCACCCATGTCTGAGGCTGTCACAGCGCCCTCAGGAGACGCGATAGGGAAGCTGAATACCCGTGTACTGGGTGACATTACATCGTCCTCCACAGGGACTCCTGCGGCCTCTAAGACCCTACAAAGCGGGTCACGACTGTCAGCCCTAACTCTGCGAATGTACTGAGAGCTATAGCGAGGGTGGATGCCAGAAGCACTGTCGACCAACTGACTAACAGTACCTGAAGGCTTAACAGCAGTAATGGCTGTAGAAGGGTTAATACCCAGCCTAGAAGCCCACTCTGCATTTGTCTTGATGGCCTCTTGTCGCATAGCTCTAAGCCACTTCTTGAGTTCACTCTTGTCTCCTCGTCCTGATAACATAGGGTGATCCATGATGCCCGTAAGGGACACGCCCAGCAAAGCCTCGTCCTCTGTATTAGCTCTCCATATACTTCTCAAGTACCTAAAGTCTGTGAGGGTAGCCTGTAGAGTCCCAAGGATAGTCGCAATCCGTACTTTTCGTTTGAGGCTTGCGAGAGTATCGGTTGACCGGACAACAACTTCTGATAGGTTGCAGAATTGATAGGGTCGGAGGATGATTTCACTACATGGATTAGTTCCAAAATCAAAGGAAGCATCTCGTCGCTCATTTCTTGCAGCCTGTTTTTGACTAGCCACTCTAGAAAAGACGCCTCGCTCCCCGGATCTGGATTCGTAAAGGCTTGTCCACTCATTTAAAAACGCCTCAAAGTCTGGCTTCTCTGTGTAACACGCTGAGTTGTTTGCTAACCCACGTTGGGGATTGTCGACCCACCACTGTCCGTGCTTGCACCGTCGCAGTCTGTCGTCTGTGAGGTTGCTGAGACTGATAAGGGCTGATCGTCTGACTCCTCCGACGACGACGATTTGAGCAATCTTGCAGCAAAGATCGTGGCACTCGACTGAGCTAAGTTTTCGTCCAGCCGCGTTTTGAAAGAGGTCAACTGTGAATCGGAACAAGTCGAGCAGAGGTTCTGGACCCGACGCTCTACCTCCAAAAACTCGCAACGTGGAACCTGCAGGCCGTACTCTGCTAACGTCCCATTGGGGAACCTGACCTGAATACAACAGCGATACCAATTCCCTAAACGATTTGGCCCATCCGATTTTTGAATCTGCCACATTAATAACTGTATCGGTTTCATGGAATGTCTCTGCTACCTCCGGTAGTTTCTGTACGTACTGCCGTTCAACACTGAAGCCCACACCCGTGCCACACATCAGCACGTACATCATTTCGTCGAACGCCTTAGGGTGGTCAATAGGCAGGTAGCTACAGTTAAACCCTGCTACGTTATCCCGGTCTAGAGCTTCGCCTGCGGTCATCAACGCTCTCATGGAAGGCATTACGTCTAGGTCGTGAATAGACTTAAACAACTCTGATACTTCAAAGTCATTCAGGTCAGCACGGTCAACCCAATAATTTACGTAACGGTTTACGGTTTCTTCCCAAGTCTCCCTGCGCTTTTCTTCTGGCAGGTAACGTGCGTACCGGGATTTGTGTATGTACTGCTGATATGCGTCCATTGTTTCTCCTATGATATGCCTAACGTTTCATTTATAATTGCTTGTGCTGCTAACTGGAGTAACATATACACTCCGTCAGGGTATTGCTCGTTGGACGCAACTTCAAACACTTCCCCATCTTCGTACATTATAACAGCAACCTTTACTTGCTTGCCGCTTGCTTCGTAGTCCATAGCCTTTGCTGTGAACGTAGCCAGAAACTCTGATGTTCTTATGCTGTCGTCTGCTTCCTTACTCTTACCTCCAAACTTTCCTTCAATAACCTTCATTGACCATATCCTCTATCAACCAATCTAAATACTGCCGTGCTTTCCGTAAATCCTCAATGCCGTTCTTGTATTTATATCGGTGGAGATACTTCATCACGTTGCCTGAACAGTAGTCACCAAAGCCTGTGCCTAGCTGTTGCTTGATGTAATCTATTGCCTCAACCCCGCCTTTGTTGTAATGCTCCGGTTTTGTTACAGGGTTAGTGTGTCTATCCTCTGGGTGGTACAGTTTTCCTGTTACTGTCGTGCTTGCTTGGTCCCACTCTTTAGGCGTGGCGTCATCAATACTCACTCGCATCCTCCAGATCCTCTTGAAATTCGTCTAACTTACGCAGCAACTTGTCTTCAAACCTATCCAGTATGTCCTCTGCGGAAATCTGCAAGGCTTCTATCAAGTCATCTGGGTCGTACAGATGTAGCAACCGTTCCTTAATTTCCTCTAGTGTCAGAGACATAACCAACTAACTCCTGTAGTGTTCCTATATTATACCATAAAATGTCGTGTTTGTCACACCATTTTCCCATAGTAAGTTTGGTACTTTTGTTGACTTTCTGCTTTTCATTCATCAACACAAAGATCAACTCTTCGTTCTCCGCTAGGCAGTTCTTAATTGACCTGTACTTTTGAGTGTCTCCTGCCCGGAAGTATCCTTTACATTCAATGTAGTAAGTAACTCCTCCCTGTTCATACACAAAATCTGGTGTGTAGTTTCTTTCAATTTTATACTGGACTTGGCACGGCTCGTACGCAAAACCAAATGGTTGTAACTGTTGGCCGACATCTTTCTCAAATCCTGATCTGTATTTACCTAAGTTCAATTTCCGGGACTTGCGGCTCATTGACCACCTCCACTAAATACCGTGGTCCGTTAGCGTAGGCGAATCCCCTGACGCTGGGCCAACATACCTTCTTAAAGGGACAGTAAGAGCAGCCTACTGCCAGCTTCATGTTACCACTCTTACCGTCTGCCACTGGTTCGTAGCAATGCTCTGGTGGTTCCTCTTGCTCTACGACTTTCTTGATGTGAGCCACACGCTCTTCAATGTCGTAGCCAACCTTATCGTAAACGGGAGCCTGCTTGTCCTCAGAGTCGTACATGAGGTACGTCAGGTGTCCGTTCTGTTTGTCCATTGCTAACCAACCAAACTTTGTCTCGTCCTCTGAATGTGCATATCCCTTAATTTGAGCAACGTATCCAAACGGATCATCATAAGCCAAACTTCCGTCTTTGAATTTTTTAAACCCAAACGTCGAGACAGACTTAACATCAGTGACAACACCATCAATCTTACAGTCCATGCTCCCCGTAATATCTTGTACACCACAACGCTTCTGCTCATCTGTAACCTCGTGTCCTGATAGTCTAGTTAAGAATAAAAGTAACTCTTCAATCAAGTGTCCGTACATAAACTTGACGTGAGTGTTGGGGGTTAGTTCCTCTTGCACACTTGAGTTGTTGACTACGTTCCAAAGGTAACGGTCATCACGCCCTATGTTAGACATCCGCAGCTTCCGTCCGTCACGCTTCTCCGTGAACAGATTGTACATCAGCCGCTTGCAGTTCTCACCAAAGCGATCTATCTCGTCGTGCAAATCGACACCTTCCGCTGGCTGTTTAGTAGCCACAGCTTTGTAGATGTCAGGAACCAAGTTGTATATGCTCATAGTTTGCTTCTCTCCATTAGTTCCCATAGCGCCTCACCTGCTTGTTCTGGAGTACAGTTGAACCACTCACCCTTACGCTCGTAGAGTTTCTCAAGCAGAGCGTGTGCGTCTGATTCAGCAGAGCGACGGTCAGCCACGGACCAGCTTGCGAACAGTTCGTAATCCCGGAAAGGAGAAGACGTTTGGTAATTGTTGAGTCTGTCTTCTGAATCTATAGCCATGCCCACCTTGACCCACTCAGGGAAGTTAGGGTTGGTAATGATGTACACCTGTCCCTCTTTGCTCGACTCGTACTTCGCAAGACTACTGAAGGCTGCATCTTCAAACGTCTTGTATCGTCCGGGTTTGTGCAGTGGGTGGTCTAGCCTAACGTACTTACCATTAACATACATTTGTTTTTTATTGTGTATTAATGATCTTTGTTTTACTGTTTCAGGATTATCTTTGTAGTACTTGCCTTCTGTTTTAGTCCAAGGTTTGCTCACCTTTGTCTCCTCAGTGTGTCTCTGACCACGTTGATCCGATTTGGTACTCTCCGTCGAGTGGGCATCTGAGTTCAAAAGAAAGCCCAGCCGCCTTGATGCACTCCACTGCGAGCCACCCGTACTTCTCTGCTTGTTCAGTAACCACCTCCGATTGTATCTCATCGTGTATATTGCCTATGAATCTGTAGTCAATCTTGTGCTGTGTTGCGTAGTCATCCAAAAGCACTAGAGCCTTCTTCATAACGATAGCACCAGCGGCCTGCAACAGTGTGTTCAATGCACTATGTTCTGACCTGATCCAGAGTCGTCGTCCGTCGAGTCCGACAAGGTAACCTTTCCTAGCCGCCTGTCCAACTCGCTCTCGTAAACCTTCAAGAGCAGGTGTATTTCGTAGAAAGCGCCTCCGTAATCTATTGCCATCCTTTGCAGTTCCTCCGACGATGCTTCCAATCTTAGCATCTCCTGCTCCGTACAAGAAAGCATAGATGAAAGTCTTAGCCTGAGGTCTTGTGTCAAGTCCTGCAGCCAGTTGGTTTCTTGTGTGAATGTCGTCTTCAAGCAAGACATTTGTAAACTCCTCGTCGCCCATGTAGTGAGCGAGCATCCGTAGTTCTAGACCACTGGCGTCTGCCCCTACCAGCTTCCGTCCTTCAGGAACGATCCAGCAATCCCGGCACTCCTTGCCGTACTCAGAGCTACTCGACGGAACCTGCGCCATGTTAGGACTCTGGTGTGTCATGCGTCCAGTTACGGCCCCGTTGCTAATGACCCTGCCGTGTACTCTACCGTCTTCCCCGACGTGTTCTAGCCACGAGTTTACCTGCGCGTACCGCTTCTGTAATAACAAGTACTCCAAGATTTCTGACGCATGGGGTACAGCAATGTTCTCCCTGAGCGTCTTCTCATCAACAATCGGTTTGCCCGTCGGCGTTTGTGTGAGCCATACAGCACCCTTAGTCGCAAGTCGTTCTGCGATTTGCTGGCGTGATCCAACGTTGAAAACTGTGACCTTATCTTTGAGTCGCTTGCCCGTCTTGTCTGAGAATCGTTCCTCCACTGTCGGCGGGAAAACCGCCTGTAGATTATGTTCAATTTCATTCATCCGTTCCTTAAACTTAGCCGTTAGTTCATGGCATAGTCTCTGGTCCAGTAGCCATCCGTTTGTCTCCTGTTGTTCCATGAGTTTGTGTACTTTGTGTTCTAAGTCCACGCTGTCCTGCGAGAACCCAGACAACTCCACTTGCAGTTTGTTGTAGACAGCCTCTGTCAACTCTGCGTCACGTATGCAGTAGTCGATCATGGCTGGCGTAAGCTGGCTCCAATCCTCGTGGTCGCCCTTTGCAAAGCCAAGGATGTTTCCCCAGTTTCGCAGCGAGTGTCCTCCTGAACGGCTTGGGTCAGCCAGCCGGGATAGAGTTAGCGTATCAATGACCACAAGCCCATCAAAACTAAAGTTCCAAACACGCTGAAGTACAGGCACATCAAAACCAATTCCGTTATGGAAAACGAACCCACAGTCTTGACGATCCGATACATACGCTTTGAAGTCTTGCTCATTACATATAACCTCGCTTACTCCGTTGTGACGGCAGACGGCACACCAGATGGTCGTAGCGTCCAGCCCGTCAGTTTCTATGTCACAAAAGACTAGGTTCAAAACTCTGTCTCCGGTGGGTTAGGGTTAGCGCACTCGTGGATACGTCCGGTAAACTTGTCGTACCGTAGCCAGCAAGCGGGTCCAGTTTCCCCAGCGTAACGATTCTTGAGAACCCGGACACACGTAGTGTTCCTCACGTCCTCATCCTCGTGTTGCTGGTTTCGCTCCATGCCTATCACGATGTCGGACAACTGAGCAATCGACTGAGAACCACGCAAGTCCTGCAGGCTGATGCGCCCACCGTCCTCGTGTGCTGTGCCAGAGCTACGCTTGAGGTGTGACACGAGGAACAGAGTGATGCCTGTCTCTGCCACCAGAGTTCGCAGCTTAGTCATAATCTCGTCTATAGCTTTGCGTTCGTCCCCGTTCTCTTGAGAAGAAACCACGATGGATAGGTGGTCGAGGATGATGTACCTGCAATCGCAGGCTTTTGCCATGTGCCTGACTCGTGATAGTAACTCATCCGCTGATGTTGACCCCCAGTGGTCGAAAAGATAGTACCTTCCAGAACCCATCGTCGCTTCCCAATGAGGTCTAAGCTCATCGACAGGAGTGTCCTCTTCCAAGTGCAGGCGTCGAGATGAAGCCACCGACATAATTCCCAGCGCTGTTGTTGCAACGTCCTCCTCCAATGCAAGTACACCGATGTTGGCATCTGTGCGTTGGAGCAGATCATACTCAAGCTCTCTGATAAACTGGGATTTTCCCATACCAGAACCGCTGGTGATAGTGACGAGTTCGTACGGTCTGTGTCCTCTTGTGATTTCATTTAGACCCTCCCAAGGGTACGGTACACTTTGAACCTTACGTTTGTTGACGAGAGCATCCCATGTGTCAGCACCAGCAACGATACCGTCTGGTCTGTACACTTTAGCGTCCCACCACGCACGTACAAATTCCTGTACCCGGTTTGCCACCAACATTTCACTTGCGTCCTTCATGGGCAGCTTGCATATCTTCAGCTTGTTGGGGCTGAACAAGTCCTTCACTTGCTCTAACGCAATCTCCCCTGCCTTGTCTTGGTCAAAGCAGATGACTACGTTGTCGTACCCTTCAAGCCACTCTAGGTTCTGCTTGATCTCTCTGGCGGCACTCGACGCACCACTGCGTAGACTTACCACGTCGTACTTCTGACCAAACATTTCGTACACAGACAGCGCATCAACCTCGCCTTCTGTGATCGTGATGTACTTCCCTGATCCACGGCACTGCTTCTGACCAAACAATCCTACGTTGGTCATGTTACCAGAGCAGACAAACTGTTTGTTCTTGACTACTCTGTTCTTCGCTCCTACTAACTCGCCTGTGTCACGGTCGTAGTAGGGGTAGTAGTGAGAGGCAATGGACCCGTCAGTGGCAAACTCCACCGTCACTTGGTAGTGTGCAGTGGTAGACTTTGATAGCCTTCTGTTGGGTATCTCCGCTATGGTTCCTCCCATGTACAGGCTGGTCGGTGTTTGCACTTCAGTCTCCTCTCCTGTTTCTCCGTTGACGTGGTAGTTACAGCCGGGAGAAAAACAGTGACGGCCACCGTTAGAGTAGACCGCCACGTTGTCTTTACTCCCACACTGAGGACACGCCTCGTGGTGTAGGAAGTCAGTCATCTTAGAAGTCTACGTCAGCTTCTTGAATCTCTGCTTCTTCAAGAACCTTCACAGCTTCCAAGTACGTGGGCGTACCGTGTACTGGGTGGGCCGGGCCTGTCTTGAACTTCAGACGGACACGGGAGTTGTAAGGAACCTCCCCAGTGTACTTGTCACCTTCCGCAGTGTACAAGCTCACGTCAAACTTCGACTTGAACTTACGCTGCTTGAGTCCCTCGTATTCCTTGATCTTGACACCTTGTGAAGCAAGACCTGCGGCGTCGTCCTCTGACATGGTGATGGTCATGCTAAACGTACCAGTATCTTGACCGTTGTACACGTCGTGTTGAGTGACGTTGCTAAAGTTTACAGTACCTTCAATAACTTGGCTTGACATAATGAGATAATCCTCGTTAGTTAATTGAAAATGGCGGGTGAAAGCACTGACCGTATCCCTATCCGGTTCACAACTGCGACAACGTACCCCGGCTTTTGCTTTCAGTTTTCAGATACTTACACCCTTGACGCTTGCCATCACGACCATTTACGGATGGCTCCGACCCTGTGGCTGTAACACCACTTCTCATCGTGCGGGATCACACTAGCCGGTAACTACACCAGCACGTTCTTTATACTAACAGTATACCATAGTTGAGTGAGTACTGCAACTATTTGTTTGATTCTCTTTTGACTGCTTCCAGTGTGTTCTTCACTGCTATTTCTTGCATAGTCTTGAGAGCCTCTGTATGGCTCATGGTGCGACGTTGTACAAAGGGTATACCACGCCACGGGTCAAGCATTTCCATGCGCTTACAGAGCCATCTAGAGGCATCCTCGCCCACAACTGCACACTCAAGCAGACCAGAGGATACTACGTAGACATCTATAGTATCTTCTGTAGTAACTTCTGTAGTATTATCCATTAGTCTATTCCTTTAGTAATCTTCATTAGTAATACTTAAGTATATACTATCATATTCTTTCTGTAATTGCAACACGTCATCCTGTGCAAGATTACCAGAGTAATCAGTTGACTCCATGTTTTCTAGTTCCCAGTGGGTAGCGATAGATACAGTCAGGCAGTCACCACAGAGGTCGTAGTATTCCCCGTTGACATCCTTCTTCGCTACTTCAATATCGTCTAGTAATACATTACACGCTTTACATCTCATTGCTGTAGTCCCTCCCAAAGAAACCTTCCCATTCACTCTCAAGTTTGGAGTAAGACCACTTACGGTAGTAAGAGTAGTGGTCCTCTAGTTTGCTGCCGTTGCCGTTGTACTGAGCAGACCAGTGCGCCCACTCAGCCATGTCAGACAGCATTATCTCGTACTGCGGATCAAAGTCAACCATCATTAGTCTCCGTGGTCTGTCGGTAGGTAGTCCTCGCCTGCCAAGATTTCTTCGTGGATTATATCTTCAAAGTACGCCACGTTCCACCCCTCGCGTAAATCCCGGTCCCCCACTGTGATCTTGTCGATCTCAACGAGGTCCATGTAGCCATCATGCGTGAGGGTCCAGTGTATCACTACGTCAAGCGTAGCCCACTCGCAGTCTACCTGTACCTCTGTCTGGTGTTGTCCGTATCGGCTGCTCATCTCAAACCTCCCCTTCAATAATTAACCAGCCGACTATAACACAACCGCCGACTGACCACAACCAAAAAACATCTGCAAAATTCACTTGTAGTTCCTCTCTAAATCTTGACTGAAAGCCCTGCAGTTAGACACTGCTACCCAAACGGAGCCTACCAAACCTGCTCCCATGTACAGAATACAGAAAATATCTAGTGCTGTCACTGTCGTTGCTCCTTCTGTTGTTCAATGTGTTGTAGGTCACGGTACTCCATCTCTCCAGCGATGCCGAAAAGTACCACAAGAATTACCACAAACCCAAGTCCTACCCAATGCTCTGGTACGTTTCTCATTACACTATGTCCTTGTTTGCGTTGTAGATTGCCTGCGCTAAACCACGCGGTGTCAGGCTACGGATGTACTTGGTACGTGCTGATTTACCGCCCAGCTTGACGTGGCCGGGATTTTCGTGATCCAGCGCAGGTAGGCCTGACTTCTGCGGCAGTATAAAGCCGTTGCCCGTCCACAGGCAGGTCTTTTTGTTGTACCTGTCCTGCGCCGGTATAACGTCAGGAAACTCTGGATGCGGTCCCTCAGGGCAGTAGTTCGCAAAGTCGCACGGGTGGAATGTAAAGTCAGGCTTTCTCCACATCGTTGACAGTACGCTGACGGGGTTCTCCACTGCGTAGGGTACGCCCCACTGCTCCGCTAGTCGTGCCATGCTTACCGCCTTGTCCTGAAACTCTGGGTCTGCCTGTCGCTTACGCTCAAAGTGAGCCGCACCGGATACAGCCAGATCGGTACACGGCGTGAACGAAATCACGATACTGGGCGACCTGAACCCCAGCGCGAACAGTTCGTTGTCTACAGCCTGCTTCGCGTCGTCCCTGCTTAGGTCAACGTTCAGCCTGAAGAACCCGTACCCGTGCGTCTGCATGAGGTGGTGGCCTGAATGGTCGGTGTCCTCGTAGTCTACTGTTACGACGTTGTAGCGCTCACTGCGGAGCCACGGGAGCATAGCGTAGTGGCTATGGTTGAAAAGAAAAAGTACTGTTGGTTTCATGGTGCTGTCCTCGTTGTTGGTGGTGCGTTGGTTTACCAGTGGACACCGTAACTGATGCCCACCAGAAAAACAACCCTCCTCTATCGGTCGTCGATTTTACCAAAGCCAACCGCCTTGCGTGGCTTGCGTAGGCTGATGTACAGCGACCACAAGCCGTAGTCAAAGCGACGGAAGCAGGGTCCGGTAGAAAATCCCGGCGCTCGCAGTTTACTCACTCGCTTGCGAATGATGATAGATCGGCCAAGTACTTTGGTGCGTGTTACGTTTTCCATTTCAGTTCTCCAAGATTAGTGAGTGTACCCAAAGCCAAGTTCTGCAACTATGGGGTCACGGGGGGTGTCAGCGTCGCGCCACTCCTGTGCGATCTCTGCTGACGTTGGTGGTACTTCTGGTGGTAGTACTGTGATTTCCATTTTTAGTCTCCTACGACTATGGCGGTTGCGAACATACTTCGCAGCTCTTCCATTAACAGAGCCTCGCGTATGTAGTACGAAATGCAGGCGATCTGGTTGTCCATAGAGTCGAAACAAGAACCTGCGTTTTCAAATGACTCATGGAACAAGTCAAAGTGTAAGGCGCGAGTGGAAGTCACCAGTTCCCAGTTTTGTTGGGTCCAAATGCTGTCCATGTCTACCACTTCCCAACCACGCTCCAGCATCTCCTCCTCCAGACCAAGCCAGTTCTTGCTGGTGCTGTAGGCGTCAATGATGTCAGAACGTAGTTCCTCTGCACGTTTCCGTGCGTTTTCTACTGCTTCACTGTAGGCACTCATGCTTTCCTCCTTTGCTGGTTACCTAGACGCGCACCTCAGGCGCGTTTCGTCTGCTCCCGCAGTACTCATCAGTAGGCTTTGTCTGTGTGCTTGTTTCGCAGTTCACACCACTGTTCAAATCCAGCGTCAGATACCTTATCGGAGTCCTCAAAGAAGTTAGTGTTGATGCCCAACTCTCTGATGATTGCCTCCGCTCTGTACCTCCGTGCTCGGCCTGCTTGTTGCATTTCTTCGCTCTGTGCTTTTGCTTCCTGCTCTGTTGCCATCTGAATCTCAAAGATGGCGCGAGAGATGGTGTGTCGGTCTACTTTAGATAGGTACACGGTCAGTTCCTCAGTCAATGATTTGGAATGCTACGGTTGTGGCACGATAGCCAAGTTTTGCAGTCTTGCGACGTGCAAGGTTACGTCCTGTTTCGTCGCTTGTCCAATCCGTAGACTCACCTTCGTTAAAGCCGATTGCGTGGCCCTTGATACATACGATCCACTTACCGCCACGGCTTGCGTATCGCTTGTGGAATTGGTTGAGCGTCTCGCCGCGCAGACCGTCGTAGTGTTCGACTCGCTTGCCTTCAGCCTCCGCTATCTTTTCGACTGCCTCGTGAAACATTGAGGAGCGTGGTCCGTCGCGGAATGGTCGGTTGGCGTGTCGCTTTAGCAATCTGTGCGCTCTGCCAAACGAGATGTCAAAGGCGCAGGCTACAGCCGACACAGTGCAGAAGTTGTGCTCTCTGTACCGCCCGGCTTGCTCTGTTACGTTTTCGCGTGATTGTCGCATTACTTGCTTCTCCTTTCGTGAATCTCAACAATGAGAAGGAAAATAGGCAGGGCAATCATAACGCCCATAAATGCCCATGCTGATGCAGATATGTCCATCGTGTTGTCTCCGTGTGTGTCTAGAGTATCACCAAAAGGCACAGCGTTGTACCCTTTGGCGATACTCCGTCGCGTGGCCGTCTTCCCTATGGCGCGGATTGTCTGCCCGTGTATCGCCTTGGCGGGTTGCGTGTGTGGTGTCTCTGGATTGTCTGCCCGTTTGACACTGTACGCTCAAGCCACGTTCTGGAGTATCTCACTGGACGCTCACGTTGAGCGCTGGCTTACCCTCTGCTGGATGGCTCTCTGGGCTAGGGCAATCCCTAGATGCTCCGTTGAACGTCCTGCAGGCTATGGTAAGTCGTTACCAGTGTCGAGAGCGGCTTACCCTCTGCAACCTCTAACGCGAGTTGCTAACTTTGGCGTTCGGGGACTTTGGATTGCCTCTGTCCCGTACTAGTACCCATAACCACCTAACCTCTGCGGTGGGTCTCTTTGGGGCTTTCCGGAAAACCGGTAGCGACATCCGCCGAGACAGGTGCAGTATGACCATATCAACGAGCATTGCAAGCGATTATTACAAATTTTTTTAACTTTTTTTGATTCCTCAATGTTTTCAGTAACTTACGGGTGCAAAAAAATCACTCAGAACCCTTGGAAATTGTAAGCCTGCACGAAATCACCACAAAATCACTGGTCAATTTTTAACCACTTGCAGGCGGCACACGGTGGCCTGTGGTGGTACGCGCAGTGGATGCCGTGAGCGTGACGGGAGTCTGCCAGAGGTTGCGCGTGTGGTGCGCCAGAGGGTACAACATTGGCTCACACTCTCGCCCGTGCTGGCCTCATGTTGGCCTCGCGTTGGCCCGTGGACGCTCGCCGGGATTACTGACATAAATGTGCATTTAAGGAAGTTAGGCGCCCTCGCGATTGACCCCCGCACCCCGTGTTGGCCGATGTCGTCGCGCGTGGTTGCCACCCAAGTTTGCAAGAGGGTAATTTAAGAAAAAATACCATAAAAGAAAGTAATTTACACAGTAACTAACTATATGTTTTTACTCGTGTTTCCCTGAGGGCGGGACTACTCTAGTAAATCAGAGTAAAAAAGACTTGACTTCTGTAAAAAAGTATGGTAAAATATAGAGTAGATACTAAGATGATAAGAAAGGAATTGTTCGTATAGATCCCTTCTTCTGTTATCTTAGGCAAGGGACTCATGCGAACAAAAGAATAACAAAGGTACTGGATAATGTCTGAAGAGACACCCAAGAAAAGAGGCAGAGGTAGGCCACGTAAAGGTGAAATAGTACAAAAAACTGCAGGCACTCGTGGCAAAGTAGGCCGACCCAAGGGTGACGCCTCTATAATTAACGAGTACAAGGCCCGTATGTTGGCTTCACCTAAGTCAGCTAAGGTGCTAGAGACTATATTTGACGCTGCTCTTGACAACGAACACAAGAATCAGGCGGCAGCATGGAAACTTTTGATGGACAGGATACTACCTGTCGGCGCATTTGAGAAGGAGGTAACAAAAGATGGAGGCAGAAGTGCGATCCAGATTAACATCACTGGGGTTGGAGGCGCAACAGTTGATTCTAGCTATCCAGAAAGCGACCCTATTGAGGGCGAACTCGCTAATTGATGAGGCTGAACACCAATCTGG
>Ga0209232_1001309_pt1 | contig 13590 bp, 23 predicted proteins | sample ETNvirenome_2_60_FD_184066 | JGI IMG/M metagenome (GOLD analysis project Ga0209232, IMG submission 184066) | Marine viral communities from the Pacific Ocean - ETNP_2_60 (SPAdes) (version 2) | ecosystem: Environmental > Aquatic > Marine > Oceanic | place: Pacific Ocean | collected 2013-06-22
GACACTTTAGCTGGAAATTATTTAAATCCTTTTTTATCTCCAATGCTACAAGGTTCAGCAAATCAAATTGCAACTGCTGTAAATTCTGAGTTTTCAGGAGCTGGAAGAACTCCAGGATCTGCTATGAACCAACAACAAATTTTGTCAGGTATTACTCAAGAAGCATTACCTTATGCTTTTGACCAATACGAACAAGAAAGACAAAGACAACTTGGTATTGCTTCTGCTTCACCAACTTTAACACAAGTAGGTTCTCAGTTAGAAAATATACAAAGACAACAAAACCTAGCACCTTTTCAATCTTTACAACAATATTCATCTCTAGTTAATCCTATTGCAACAGGATTTCCAGTTAAACAATCTGTAACTGATCCTAACAGAGTAACACAAGGTTTAGGTGGTGCTATGATTGGTAATATGATTGCACCTGGAATAGGTGGTGCTGTAGTAGGTGGATTATTAGGAGGACTATTATAATGAACAAAATAAATAAAATAATTTACGATATAAAAACAGATATAGATAACAATACATCTAAGTATATTATTATTCTTGGTGTGCTATTTGTTGTTTCAATAATTTTATAAGGACATCAATGTTATTAGATGAAAACTTTGTTATGCAAGGTGGTGTGCGAAACTATCTTGGTGAAACTGAAGAAGTAATTGCACCTAAATATTGGAAATCATCTAAAGATTCTCCATCAACTGAACTTGTTTATATTACAGATGCAGAAAAAGGTTTATTAGCTGATGCCAATTTACATGGCTCTTTAAAAAATGGAAAAGCAAATGTCGGTGCATCTGGACTATTGAGTTATGATGGTTGGGGTGATGTTTCTGATGGTGTTTCAGATACAAGTTCTTCAAATGCTGGTGCAGAGGGTGGACAAGGAGATGGATCTAGTGGATATAGTTCAAGTAACAATAATCAACAAAATCCCAATATTGAATTTGAGGGCGTAACTTCAGAATTATCTCCTTACGAAACAGGAATGGTTTTTGACGAAGATGAATACTTAGAGCCTGATCCTGACCATTACAAAGCTACTCAAAAAGCAATTGGAAAAACTAATAAAGAATTAAGAGAACTTGGTTTAGATAAATCCGATTGGAGTGATTGGACTACAGAAGAACAAGAAACTTATCAAAAAGAAATGAATAAGTTAAATAATACAGAAGATGTTAATTATTCTTTTTACAAAGGTAATAAAGGAACAACTAATTTAACTTTTAATGAACATTACAAAGATGTAGAAGCAACTAATCCTACATTATCAAAAATACCATCAATGAGATTTTTAATTGCTGCTGGTAGAACTCTAAAAGAAAATCTAACAACTGATTATGGCACAGGAAAATATGGTGGAGTTGAGGGTAGTGGCAGTAGTCAAGCAATAGATCAAGGTGGTTGGTTAGGTAGAGTATTTAATAGTGATGGCACAGTTAATGAAAATTTAACTGAAAGTGAAATTAATGATTTATACAATCAAGCACAAGCTGAGTTACCTTTTATAATAGGTAATACAGATCCTCAAGAATCTATGGTTAATAAATACTTTTCAAACATGGGTAGCAATCTAGGAGTATCATCTGCTTACATGGACACTTATAATGCTGCTAAAAATAAAATTTCAAAAACATTAAACTTAACACCAAACAATCAACAATATGGTTATGGCAATACTTTCAATCAAAATTTTGATAGAAGTATGACATCTGCCAATCCATTTTTTGATGAACTAACAAATCAAGGACTAATATAATGGCATTTAAATTTGATCTAAGAGGATTACTAGAAGATGAAAACTTTTTAATAGGAGCTGGACTTCTTACTGCTGGAGCTAAAGGTCAGAGTTTAGGCGAAGCTGCATTTCCTACAATAGTTAATGCTGCTAAAACTAAAAAAGCATTTGAAAAGACAGCACCAAATACTAAATCTGTATATGATAATGTTCTTAAAAAGAATGTTTTAAAAAGCAATAAAGATATTCAAGATAATCCCAATAGATACGATCCACCAAAAACTACAAAAGACCGACAAATAGTTAAAGCTAATGATGGATTTAGTCGTTATGTAGATACAGGAGAAAAAGTTTTTCCAGATGTAAAACAAAAACCAAATAAACAAACTATGGATCAAGCAGTATTAGCAGTTTATAATAAATTAAAAGTTGCTAAAAATGATAAAGAATTTAAACAAATTTTAGATGGTTTAAGCAAACCTGAACAACAATTATATTATAATAAGATTGTTGGAAATGTTGATATGCTTGAACAAGCAATTGCAGAACAAATTGAAAATCAAGTTAAATTAGATCCAGCTCAAATGTCAGTAATTTCCGAATATAAATTGTCAAAAAATATTGAGGGTTACGACAATGTTATGGCAATAGTAGAAGCTCAGATGGCAAACAATCCAGACGCATCTTTTGAACAAGTTTTAGAATCATTAGTAAAAGCTAAACTTATAGAGAAATAATATTATGGCTACAACTTTGCCTAAAATTATTTTAGATGATGAAGAAGAAAAGAAAACTGAATTACCTAAAATCGTTTTAGAAAATACAAAATCTGAATTACCCAAGATCAACTCCAATGTTTTACAGGGTTCTGTTCTTGAAAAATTTGATGATGAGGGTAACGAAATTAAAGTTGGAGTTATTGATAAGGTAAAAAACCTTTTTAAAAAAGATGAGTTACCTAAAATAACAAAATTTGAAGATCCTATTTTACAACAAATTTATGAAATAGAAAATGAATATCACCCTGAAAGTTTTTGGGAGGGATATAAAGAGCAAGTTCTTTTTAGAACTTATATAGGTACTGCAAGAGATGTTGCTCAAGCTACAATAGATGTAAGTAATTATTTAGGGAAAAAAATTCCTAATATTAATGATAATGTTATTGATGTAAAATTACCTGAAGTAAAAGAACCAACTTATTTTAGTGGAAGTTTGCAAAGAGATTTAATTGGTTTTTTAGGTGGCTACACAACAGTTACTAAAGCTGGTCAAATAGTTCCATTTGTAAAAAATATTCCAAAAGCAAAAAGTAAAGTAAATAAATTTTTTACAATAGTTACCAAAGGTGCAATTGCTGAACAATTTACTTTTTCACCTTATGAAAAAAGATTATCTAATTTAGTTGAAACTTATAAAGATGAAAAGTTTTCTAATGCTGTAACAGAATATTTACAAGCTAAAGATACTGATAGCGAAGATGAAGCTAGAGCTAAAATGTTAGCAGAGGGAGCATTACTTGCTATTCCTTTAGAAGTAATGTTTTGGGCAATAGGTAAAAGTTATAGAACTATTACTGGAACAAAAAAAGGTGATAAAGAACTTGATATAGAAGTTAAAGCAAAACAACCTGAAAAAGACACAGTTGAAATAGAAACTAAAGACATCAAGCCTATCAAATGGTTAGCTGAAAATGATGTTATAAAACTTAAAGATAATAAATCTAAGATAACAAAATTAAAAAAAGAATTAGAAAAAATAGAAAAAGAAGATGTACCTTTAATAGAAACAAAAGTTAAAGTAAGTAAAAACGCAGAAGCAACAATTAAAAATAATAATTCTCAAATAAAGAATTTAAATAAACAAGTAGAAGTTCTTGAAAAAAAACAAATTAAAGTAAATAACAAACCTAACTCTGTACCCATTAGAGATTTTATTAGTTTGCCAGAAAAAATTACAACTTTAAAACAAAAAGTTGCTAAATTAGAATTACAAAACAGTAGTATTAGAACTAAACAAATAAAACCTGATTTAAAAAAATCAGAAGTTAGAGCTAAAAAAATTGAAAAAATAGTTAATCAATTAAGACCTTTAGAAGTAGAACAAAAAATTTACGAAAATACTAGAGTTAAAATTGATCCAACTGAGATAACAAAATTAAGAAATGAATTAAAAGAAGCAAAAGCAATTAAACCTGAAAGAACAGTTGAAACTTTTAATACTGCTGATGGCAAGGTTAAAAAAGTTGTTACAACTGATAATGTTGTTGCTACAAGAAAAAAAAATAAAATTGCTGAGATACAAGCTAAAATTAAAAAGTTAGAACAAGAAACAACAATTAAAAATCAAAGACAAGCTAAGTTAGATAAAGCTGACATTGATGAAAAGATTGGTTCTAAACCAAGACAGCTTGAGGGATTAGATATACCAGAGGGTGTTAGTGTTAAAGGTTTAAATACAGCTACATTAAAAAGAATTACACAAGCTGCTGATGAATTATTAACTACTGGTAAAGTTACTAGAAATCCTAATATAAAATTATACGAACAGATAGCTGATTTACTTTACACAGGAAGATTAAGTAACGAACAAATAGAAGCAATATTAAAAAAACATAATATTACTTTAAAAGAATTTGCACAATTTTTTGGTGCAACTACTGCACAAGCTGGTCGTACTTTACAATTACTATCTGTTATTCAAAAAAAATTAAATCAAATAGAAAAAATAGAGGGTTCTAACAAGGCTTGGGTTAAAGCATTAGATGAATCTGGTGATGGTTTTTATCATCATGTAATGAGTGTCTTTAAAAGATTAGATAATGCAAGGAGAGCATTAATGGTTTCGCAGTTAGCAACTGCTGTGCGTAACCTTGAATCTCAAACTTTTAAACAAGGTATCTCTGTTATTCAAGAAGCTGTTGAAAAAGTATTTCAATTAGCACACAAAAAATTATTTCCTAATGCACCTATTAAAAGAGTTGCAACACCCTTAAATACTTTAAGTGGATTTGCTAGAATATTTAAACAATTTAATCCAATTGTTGCAAACAAAATTAAAAAAGAAGTAGATTTAATTTTAAGTTCTTTTCCTAAAGAGGGTGATAAATTATTTTTAAGATTTAGTTCTGATATAACTAATATGTCAGGAAAAAAAATAACTTTTAGTCCAATAAGAGGATTAGAAAAAGTTGCTGATTTAGTTAATATTTTTAATAAGGCTCAAGAGTTTATAACTAGGAGAGCTGTATTTCAGGCAAGATTAAATAATCTTATTTTAAATAATCCTGGTCATTATGGCAACAGAACTCTAAGACAAATTATAGATCAAGGAGATACTGCAATTATTAGAAAACAAGATGTTGCTGACTCTGTTGCTGAAGCACTTGAATCTACATTTGCAAAAGACTTTAATAAGTTTGATGGCATCTATGATAACTTTGCTTACAAATTTATTCAGTTAGCCAATGCTATTCCTTTTACTGTATCTTTGGTTTTACCTTTTCCTAGATTTTTAATGAACTCTTTAAAGTTCCATATTGATTTTAGTCCAGTAGGTTTAATTCCTATGTTCACTAAAAAAGGATTAAAACAAATTGCAGATGGAGATTATTCTCAACTTGCAAAAGTTGCAATTGGTACTGCTATGCTGACTACTGCGTATGCTATGAGAAAACAAGATTATGTAGGTGAGAAATGGTATGAGTTTAAATTTGGCGACAGATATATTGATGTTAGACCATTTAACCCATTTGTTGCATATCTTTATGTTGCTGACTTAATGATTAGAGCAGAGAATGGAACACTAAGAGATTTAGATTTAAAAGGTATTGCTTCTGTATTTTTGGGATCAAGAGCTGGTACTGGTTTATATTTAATAGATAAATTTATAGACCATCAGACAGGCAACAAACCAGTTAAAGATAAATTAGAATCTGCAAAAATAATTCTTGGAAATATCATGTCCACCTATTTAACTCCTTTGCAAACAGCTTTGGATTTTATGGCAGAGAACGATCAAGAATTAGCAATCGTTAGAGATTCAAAAAATGATCCTTTATGGGGACAAATTAAAAAGAAAATATCTCCTCAAGAATTACCAGCAATCTATTCTGCAACATCAATTGAATATACTAAAGCTGGTATTCCTGTTGCCAAAACAATTGTAAGGGAATCTCCAGGTTGGCGACAAGTTACTGGTATGTCTATTATACCAGAGAAAAATGCAGCAGAAAAAATATTAGATAAAAATGGTTTCTTACCTCAAGAAATATTTAGATCAACTGGTATTCCTGAATTAGATAAAGCAATTAAAATGCAACTTGCACCTAAAATTGCAATTGAATTATCAAAAATTGTATCATTACCATTTTTTCAAAAATTAGATGTACCGACACAAAATTATATTATTAAAAAACAATTAACTAAATATAAAAAAAAAGCTGGAGAAATAATAAGAAACGACTCTAGTATAGCTGCTTATCTTTTAGAATATAGAATTAATAAAATTCCTAAAGACAAAAGAGCTATTATAGATGAATACTTAGGAAAAGATTTTTTATTTAGATTAATTGATGAATTTCAATCAGGTAAAAAAACTAAACTACCTAACATTAAATTAGATTAACTATGGCTACACAATCACAAAAAAATTCACAAGATATAATTAAGCTACAAGGCGAAACAAAACTTATTCATCAAAAGATAGACACAATCAAAGACAATCACTTAGCTCACTTAGAAAAAAAGGTTGATAATGTATATAAATTATTGTGGCTTTTAGTAACAATAAGTCTAAGCTCCTTGCTAAACTTCCTATCAAACATACTAAACTAAGTACAAATGTTAAAGGAACTATTGGTGAGTATCAAGAGATTGTTAATTTAACCAAGCAAGGTTATTGGGTTGCAAAATCTTGTGATCCTCAATGTCCATTTGATTTAGTTGCTGTAGCTCAAGATGGAACTATCCAGTTGCTAGACATAAAAACTAATACATACAGAAAACATATTAAACCATACAGAAGAAAAATTTGGCGAACACCTACTGCCAAACAAAAAAAATTAGGCATAAAAATTATCATGGTAGATCATGCAAATGAATAAGGAGCTTTACTATGAATTACTATTTTACAGGAGTTTTAATTTTAATGTTTTTAGGACTTGCTTTTTGTGTTTCACCAATAGGTTATTAAATGAAAAAAGATAACGATACAATTAAAGTTAGTTCTGAATCAAAATTACAACTACCTTTAGCAAATTTAATTGGAATTATTATAGTAGTTTCTGGAGCAGTATTTGGTTATGCAAATTTAACTGGGAGGATTAGCTCATTAGAAACAGCAGACACTTTGTTTCAAGCTGATCTTTTAAAAAAAGCAGAGCAAGAACCAAAGAACTTAGAGATGTATATGTTAATAGAACATCTTGCTGGACAAATTGAATCTATAGAAAAAGAGATTGATGCTAGTAGATACAACAAAGTCAATATAGATCATCTTAAAGAACAAGTAGATGCTCTTAGAAAAGATATAGATAAATTAAGAAATGGAAATCATTAATGGAACAAGTGGTTATAGCACTTTTACTTTTAGTAAATAACGAAATTAAAGAAGCAAGATTACAACCAGATTTAAGCTCATGCCTTAAAGGTAAGAGGGTTGCTAACAGAAATGTATCAGACAATATTGAATACAGATGTATTAAATCAAAAGCAGAGCTAGAAAAAAACATTGATGGCTCATACTCAATCAAAAAACTTATTTTGGAATAAAGATGTTAGATAAAATTTTATATAAATTATTTGGTTACTTAGATTTATTTGCAGAACAGTTAGATAAAGTAATGTTTCCAAAACCTAAAAAAAAACAACCAAAAAAAAGGAAGTGTAAAGACTGTCATTGTAACTGCCATTGTAGATCAGATTTCCACCTACATCATTGGGATAAAGATGTCTGTGTTTGTGATGCCTGTGCTTGTTAGTTAAGATTATGCAACTATCTAAACATTTTAAACTAGAAGAATTTACTAAGTCTATGACTGCTACTAGAAAAGGCATCAGTAATGAGCCTGGTTCTGGTGAGATTAAAAACTTAGAAAATCTTTGTTATGAAATACTTGAGCCTCTAAGAGCCAAGTTTGACAAACCAATAACTGTAACATCAGGCTATCGTAGTCCTCAGTTGTCGGAAGCCATAGGTTCAAAATCCACCTCACAACATTGTAAAGGTATGGCTTCAGATATTGAGATAGCTGGAATACCAAATATTCAAATAGCTTATTGGTTACAAAACAATGTGGACTTTGACCAACTAATTTTAGAATTTTACGATCCTAATGATCCTAGTGGTGGGTGGGTACATATTAGTTTTAACGAACAAGGTTCAAACAGAAAACAAGTCTTAACTTATGATGGCAAGAAATATTCTAATGGTTTGCCTGACATGAAGTGGAAAGATGGAAAGGTACAATCATAATGTGGTTAAGTGCAGTAAAACTAGCTTTAAATGCTGGTACTCATATTTATAAAAAAAGACAAGAAACTAAAATGGCTATGGCAGATGCTCAACACATGGCAGCAACTAAAATGGCTAATGGTGAAACTGAATATCAAGGTAAGTTATTAGAAGCTAGGCAAAACGATTACAAAGATGAATTTTGTCTTTTAATTTTAAGTTTCCCAATAATAATTTTGGCTTGGGCAGTATGGTCAGATGATCCAGCAGCTATGGATAAAGTAAATATTTTCTTTGAACATTTTGCAGCACTCCCATCATGGTTCACAAATCTTTGGATTTTGGTAGTGGCTTCAATTTTTGGAATTAAGGGAACACAAATATTTAGAGGTGGCAAAAAATAGTGAACTATGTTCTTCATTTAATAATGTGTTCTGCTGTAGCAAACACTTGCCTACCACCATACAGATACCCTGATTTATTCTCTGATGGCTACTCATGTATGTTAGCTGGTAATCAAGAGTCTATTTTAAAACTAGAAGAACTTGGTCATCTAAAAGTCAATGATAATAAAATTTACATAAAGTTTTTATGTTCTGAAGATGTTAAAGAAAAGGTTAGTACCTAATGGCAGAATATCAAGGTAGAAAAGTTACACTTAATAAACCATTTAGATTACCAGCAGGTAAATCAAAAAAGAGTGGTGTATATGTTCGTAATAAAAAAACAGGCAAAGTTAATAAAGTTACTTTTGGAGATCCTAATATGAAAATCCGAAAGAATAATCCTAAAGCTAGAAAGAGTTATCTTGCAAGATCAGGTGGGATAAAAACTAAAGGACAAAAAACTTTATCAGCAAATTATTGGTCAAGAAAAGCCTGGAAATAGATGGCAAAAAAACTTTGGAAGAAACCAAGCATAATAGTTATTAATATTGGCAAGTGCAGATACTGCCAAAAAGAAATGATTAACACAGAATCTTTTGTAGCTTTTTATGATGAAGAAAAAACTAAAGCTCATTACGAATGTATGCGAAAAGATGATTACAAAAAATTAATAGAAAAGGAAAAAAATGAAAAAAGGTTATCACAAAACTAAATCTGGCAGAGTTGCTAAAAAAGGACTCTACTATTACATGAACAAAAGAAAAAAAGCTGGGACTAGCAGAAAAGGTAAAGGAACTGTGTCTGCTAAAGCTCTAAAACGATCAGCTAAAACTGCTAGATCATAACCGATTTGGTGCAAGTATTAATTGCAATTCTGATTAAATCAGAGGGGTAGCTTTCGCTATGTGGGAGGGAAAATAATTCTCTTGTATTCTGTTTCCAAATAGTTATCGTATTCATAATGTCTAAGAATACAGTAAGAATACAAAAGTATAAATTTGACAAAGAAAATAAGACAATCCTATTGATTACAAATCAATTGCTCTACCAACTGAGCTACAAGGGCATAACGAAAAACCTTATATATACAGCCGAATTGAATCGCAAGATTTTTTTCGGCTCTTTTTTTGTGCCTGTACTATTCGTTTTATGGGGATTTTTTTTGGTTCTAATTAGACTAGAATACAAAGAGAATACAAAATCGTCATACATTTCCTTGCCAAACACCTTTTTATATTCTTGCAATTCTTATAACTTATTGTTAATCTATTTAACATCAAAGAAAGTGAGAAAATATGAATAAAATAAAGCTAAAGAAAAGATCATGGATAAACAAAGATGGTAGAAAAGGAGCATCATATAGATTTTTCTACAATGAAAATGGTAAGAAAAAGTATCTACAATCACCTAATAAAAAATGGTTAGAAACAGAAGCTGAGAAGATATTATTTAAATTAGATAATGTAAGAAGTGAAGTACCTTTGCCATTGGTAAATACTTGGGAAGCATACTATAAAGAGTCTAAGGGTAGAATGTATGAAAAGAAAAGTAAGTTTAGCCAAACTACTTTAAATGAATATGAGAGCCATTATAAAAATATCTACAATATTTGTGGTAACATAGACCTTAGAAATATTGATGAAGATTATGTAGGTAAGTTTGTCATAAAACTAAAGCCAAAGTATGAAGATCATAAACTCATATCTGGCTTTGCAAAGATGAACTATCGTAAGAAAATATTTGATACATTTTCCAGGATTTACAACTATCATGTAGGATCTGGAAAACCTTTTAAATCTAATGTGTTTAAAACTGGTAATTACTTCTCAGATCAAGATAAAGCTGACATGAAATATGTGCCATTAGGTCAAGATTTATCAGAAGATTGGCTAGAAGAATGGGATTTTAACAGGATTAAAACAATCATAGATAATGTAGATTCTATAGAGATTAGGCTTATGTTTAAACTTATGGCAGAAACTTCTTGCAGACCAAGTGAAGCTAGAGCTGCACAAAGGTCAAGTTTTAACTTCAAGAAAAACATACCTATGTTTAAGATTTTTCATGCAGTTGATAATTATAAATATTTAAAAGCACCTAAAACTGACAAAGGTTATAGGTCTATTGTAATAAGCTCTGACCTTAAAGATCAGCTATCAGAATGGATTAAATCTTTGCCTAACAACCAGGAATTTTTGTTTTTAAATTCTGTAGGTAAATTTTTTGATCTTAAAAGAATGACAGAAGAACTTGATAGATCATGCAAAAAACTTAATCTAAAATTACCTTTTCGCAAGAATTATTTTTTCAGACATTGGAACGCAAGTATGTGGGCAGCATCAGGCAAATACACTAATGCTATGGATTTTGCTAATGATATGGGTGATAAAGATATTAATATGATTGATGAAAAGTATATTAAAAGATATGGCAACAATAAAAATTCAGAAAAATTTAATGAACACCAGAATTATAACTATAAATGGAGTTAGGTTTTATACCAATACTTATCGTAGTTTTCTGAATCATATCTAACTACTTGCCAGACATCTTTTTTTTTAAGACTTCTTTTGGCATAGTCAGTAGCTTCAGCTTCAGTTGAAAAAAGAGTATTAGTATAAGAAGTAAGAATATTATTTTTATTTTTAAAAATTATAAAGAACATTATTTATATGGGTAGCCTAAGTTCCATAGCACTAAACTTTTTCTAATACCTTTGGTTACTGGTGTAATTTGATGCCAGATAAAAGAGGGGAACACTACTAAAGATCCTTTATCTAATATTTGATCGCAAGATATAATCTTTTGTTCGTAAGGTGTGCTTGTATAAAATTGTAATTTACCACCCTCATAATCTTCAGGATCAGATAAACTAATCGTAACAGATAACTTTCTAATTTTACCTTGATAGTCTTTGCCAAACTTTTCACTATAAGGTTTAGCAAGTTGGTCTATATGCCATTTATAATATTGTTCTGTTTCATATTCTGTATATTGTGCTTTCTCAGTTTTGTCCCATTGTAAATTCCAATTACAATCTTCATTGGCTTTATCTATATAAGGTTTAAGTGTTTCATCTATCCAGGATTCATCTAACCAAGTAATGTTAGATAATCTTTTAGAAGTATCGTTATCAGATACAGATGCTTTGTTTTTATTTTGATTAGCAGCTTGTAAAATTATTTTATCACAAAATTCTATTGGCAAACCTTTTTTAAATACACAATAATAATTATTAAAATTCATATTAAAAAGGGTGGACAGGAGCTAACTTATCCACCCTCATCATCAAACAAACACAATCAAGTTCACTAGGCTTGATTGAATTTTATGCTAGACATTTTCAAGGGACTCAGTAACTTTAACTGAGCTATTATCGGTTGGTCTAACTTTCTCCAATAATTCTGTTGCATCACTTGTAAAGTATTCAAGTGGTTTATTAAAAAAATTACTTACTTCTAAGAGTTTAAGTGAGCTAAGTGCATTATGACCTGATTCATATTTTTGAATTTGTTGAAACGTAACACCTAATGCTTTGCCAAGTTTAGATTGAGTAATTGTTTTTTTTTTGGTTTTATAAGTACCTAAGAATTGACCATCTGTTTCCATGCCAATTTCTTTCTCATAAATAACATTATTCATTCTTGCTTCTCTAATCTTTTGTCCAATTGTTTTATTTAATATTTTATCTTTTGCTCTGCTCATTCTCTTTCTCCTTAATTTTAGCGACAAGTAGCCTAAAGTATTTTTACAACTTTTAGTACACTAAGAATTATTAATTATAATTCTTTATATCTAATAACTGCGTCTGAGTTTTGATTAGCAACAATTCTTCTAACCAATTGTTTATACTCAAGATAGTCGTTATATGTATGCACACACATTCTTGTATCAACAGACTTCATAATATTTTTATGAAGATCATTCAGCTTTTGATAAAGTCTGACTGTGCTGTTCGTTAGTTGCATTTTCATGCTCCTTGTCATTGTTAGTTTTGATTAAGGATTTATTTAATTTAATATCCATAATCTTTAGTTCAGCATTATCGCTTACATTAGATGACGCAGCTATTTGTGCGTTATCAAATTTTTCTATAGTCTTAAAACTTGCTTCAAAAAAACTTTCCTTAAATACACTCATGTTCTACTTTCAATTACTGGGTAAGATTTATTAATATTTAAATTGGCAACTGATCCCATTTGTTCAGTAGTCATTTCTATTTTTCTATGGCTTGAAATACCTTTTGAAATAAAACCTAAGTCATACAATTCACTTACGATTTTTCCTGACCTGGCTCTTGACCATTTCATAGCTTTAGAAATCTCAGCAAAAGTAGGTGAGAAGTTATGCTTTTTTATATAGTTCTTTATAAATTTAAGTGTCTTGAGTTTTGGCTCACTTAAATAAATATATTTATGTCCATTTCCATTGTTCATTATTTGTCTTTCTTAAATAGTTCGGCAACATTATTTACTGACTCAATGGTATCTCCATTCTTTTTTAGATCATTTAAATATTGTATTAATTTTTCTGCAAACCAATGTCCTTTAGATACATCTATTAAGGTTGCATCTAATGAGCCACCATGTTTCTCACCAAATCTCATAAAATATTTTAAAACTTCTCTTTGATAACCACCTATTACTGCCATTGGCGATTGCTGTGATACAATCGCCTCATTAGTTTCTATTTTTTTATTTTTATAATACTCAGGGTTAATTTTTTCAGACATTAAAATGGTTGCTCCTCTTTTTTAGCAACAATCTCAGAAATTTTTAAACTAATATCTGGTTGTCCCTCTTTGGTTTTTTCTGTATTTAACCATGCAGCAAGATTCATTTTCTTACCACCAACAGTTATATTTCCTTGATACGCAGGATATTTTTTACCAGCTACATCTGTATCTCTTGCTTGTCTTTTCCAAAGTGCTGCTGAATTATCGTAATCACTCATATTATTTTTTCCTATTTGTTATTTGTTTTTGAAGTGAAATATATTCCTGGTCTATTC
>Ga0209232_1001311_pt1 | contig 13574 bp, 17 predicted proteins | sample ETNvirenome_2_60_FD_184066 | JGI IMG/M metagenome (GOLD analysis project Ga0209232, IMG submission 184066) | Marine viral communities from the Pacific Ocean - ETNP_2_60 (SPAdes) (version 2) | ecosystem: Environmental > Aquatic > Marine > Oceanic | place: Pacific Ocean | collected 2013-06-22
AAAATCACCATCAACAGCATCTATATTACCTTTAAATATTGTAGCAGATACTGTTCCTGTGCTTGGATTATATGTAAAATCACCATCTGCTTCTAAACCTCTGTTAGCGCCTCCACCATTAGTATCTTCAATAAATGTTATTTGATTTTCTTCGTTTGTATTTTCGTTATCTGTAATTAATACATGAGCAGCATTAGTTGCATTAGTAACTGTAACGCCAGCAATAACAGTATTTAAAGCAGTACCATTTACTGTAATTGCATCCGCTTCTAATGTTCCGTCTATGTCTGCATCACCTGAAATATCTAAGGTTGCTGCATCTAATTCACCAGTTAGTGTTACATTTCTAAAACTAGCTATATCTTTATTACTATCTACTACTACAACTTTTGAAGCTGCTACAGTTCCTGCTGTTACACCATCATTAACATTTAGTTCTGCGGCAGTTGCTGTAATTGAAGTACCGCCAATTTGTAATGTAGTTGCATTAACTTCTCCTGAAGAACCATATATTACAGCTTTGGAGTTTACGATTGTACCAGCACTTGAACCATCAACTAAATTTAATTCAGCAGCTGTAGAAGATACAGTTGTACTAGCTATAGAAAGCGCATCAGTTTCAAGTGTTCCATCTATATCTACATCTCCAGATATATCTAAACTAGTAGCTTCTATTTCACCAGAAGCTTTAAAAGTTACACCATCAGCATTACCGACTCTAAATATTATTTGGTCATCTGTACTAAATTTTATTTGATTATGAGAATCCCTACCAACTACTAATGAAGTATTTAATATAGACTCTACATCTGTAATATCATTTGAATCTGTAGTTTCTGTTACTAATTGTACAAAAGCTGAACCGTTATATACTTTTATTTGATTTGTATCTGTATCATAAAATATTCTACCTGCCGCATTATTTGACGAAGGTTCTGTTGATAAATTTTGTATTCTAGCGTTATTAAGTTGATTATGATTTAAGTCTACATTTGCATGGTGGACCTGTTCTGCTAATATTTTTAATGCCATCTTTTTTTATTATTAATTAAAATATGCTTTTCCACTAAATGCATTTTCAAATTCTAATGTTACTGCACTTGTAGAATTATAAGTTACTGACCCTATTACTACTGTACCCGCTGAGTCTACTACGACTACAGAGGGATATTTTTTTAAATTATGTGTTACACTCCACGATGTACTAGGTGAGCTTTGTACAAAAATAAAATGTGAGTTTTGTTTAAATACTTGCCCTTCAGAATCAACTATAAGAGTCTGTGCTTGCACAGTATCTCCTGTAGCAATATCTTTTTTCTTAAGGCCTAATAATTTTAAGCCAAGATAGGCTTTGATTGATTTATACATTACTCTTTTACTATTGTAAATTCAACGCCTAATACACTACATACAACATACAAATATACCACTTTATCGTCATTTCTAAAAAGGTTTTTATTTGTTTCTAAAAATGCTGATAAAGTAAAACTTGATTCTGATGGTATTGTAGTAGATAATAATCTAGTAGTAATACCACCTGTTGTTGCAGTAATTAAGCCAGAACTTACTGTAAAAGATAATTTATTTATAGGAATTGTGCTCCAATGTATACTTATTTTAGACTCTGTATCTGATGCATTATAATGAGATATTAATATATCATTTAAAGATTCTTCTGTTTGTATAGCTGTTAATTCATATACTGTATTTATTGCTGAAGGAACAAAAGAATTAGTTTTAGAACTATCTTCTTTTCTTTTTGTTTTAGATTTTCTTCTATTAACTTCAAAATCATCACTAGCAAATGAAGTAGATGGAGAGCTTTTAGAATTTACTAAATTTCTTAATCTATCTTCAGGAGTATTTCTAATAATAATTTTTTTCGGCATCTAAATCTATATATGTTATAGTTACTTTTTCGTTATTAATAATTGCTTTAGAAATATCTTTATATATTCTTTTGTACGCATTAGTGGACTTACCAATAAAACCATCTTTGATGATAACATTATTTTCTTGCGAATCACCCACAAGAAGACATCCAGCAGTATGCTCGTCAGTATTACCAGTATGAATAAGAATATACTCAAAACCAGGTACATTAATGACATGAAGCATACCTTTATGTAAAGCACCAAATCTTTTTTTATACCTTTCATGAAAGCCACCTTCAGTTCTTAACTTAATACTGTAAGTTCCCTGCGGCACTCTTGTTTCGCCTTTTACTTTTAAAGCTCTACGTTCGTCTTCTAATGTGTAACATAAGAAGTTTAAACCAAACTCATCTTCTAAAAAAAGTAAGCCAGAAGTGCTATCCTCCTGGCTACTAAACCTTAATACTTTAAGTTTCATATATTAGTCGTCAGAGCTAATACCAGTATCTTGTCCATCACAAATTAAAAACTGTACTTTTTGTGCAGCTGTTGTTGCAGCTAAATCTAAATTAGCAGAACCATCACCCGCACCATCTATATGCACAGGTGAAAACATACACTCATTAGGTTTTAAATCTGCTATAGTATCACCATCTGGATTTACAGCTACTGGATAATCTCCATCTACATTTTTTACAAATGTATAAATCAAATCTTTATTGTGTGCAGCAAGATTAGCTTGCGTACCTCCAGTTGCAACTAAAAGTTCACCACTAGTTAAAGCATTACGGTCAGTTGTTCCTGAATTTACAGTAAAAGTTGGTGAATATGAAAATACTACATTATCATTATTATCTAATAATGTTAAAGTAAGCGATGCTGTTAAGCTTAATGATTGTGTTGCCATGTTTTTTTAATTTATTTATTATTGACTTGATGCTGCTGAATCTATTTCTATTGCTGCATACTCTATAGTTACTGTAGCTGTATCAGCTTTTGCAACAGTAGTACCAGTTCCTCTAATAATAGTAAATAAAAACTCTCCTGGTCTAAGTATGCCAATTAAATCAGCAGCAGAAGAAGCCCCATCATATATTTTTACAAAATTAGTATCATCTAGATTTCTAACGTATATAGCTCTACCCGAACCTGGTGCAGCCATTACCGTTGAGTCTCCATCATGTGCAACATCTATTCTTCCAGTTGCTATTTGGTCTACACCTGTAATACTCATAGAGAAATTACCTGATTGAGACACTGAATAACCTGATAATGATGTAGCTGCAACATCAAGACCTACGTTTAATTTATAATTTTGTGCCATTTTATTATTTATTTTTTACAAAGATAATAAAAATTATCTTATTAATTTATTCTATATTTTTTAAAAATTGTAGCAAATTCTTCTTAGACTCTCCTGTAAGTTTAACTAACTCTGCACATTTTTCGTATTCTTCTTTATCTATATAATACTCAATTAAATTTTGTACAACTTTTTTTAATGTTAAACTTGTGCAATTTATATCAAAAGCAATTAAAAACTGTTCTTCATTTTCAAAAGCTTCGTTAAATTTTTTATTATCTGTTAACAATAGATATGTATTCTCCATTGCTTTGTCTAACAAATGTTCGTTAATTTTGTTTTCCATTATAATAGTCTAAATAAGTTTCATCCGCTGTTGTCGTCTGCTCCCATTCTGGACTATCTATCATTATACAATCACAATCATCATTATCTATACAGCAAGGTTTCTTGCAATAACTCCTAGAAATTTGTTCTTCTGTCATATTTCTAGTAAAATCATAATAGTATTTACTTTTTTCCATTTCTTGATTTTTCAAATGAGCGTCCTCCAAAATACGCTCCTATAACTGTTATTAACACTAATTGCAATAAATCTATATAAGAATCTTTAACACTAAAATTTATTGCTCCTGCGTCTATAAAGATAAGTAACATTGTGCATACAACCAAAAAAATTAAAACTAATGGTCTAACATTTTTACTTAACCATGAATCACTATTCATGTCTGATTGCCAACGAGATGTAACATTTTTTTCCATCTCTGTTTCATAATTAGCAATTATATTTTTTATTTTAGCTTGTGCTTCTAGCTTTTCTTCTGTTGATGTAGTTAAATTATCAAGCACACCACCTACACTTTTTACTAACTCTCCAGCTCCAGAACTAAATATTTTTCCTAAAACTCCCATTTAATAATTTGTGTTATTAGTTACGCCTCCTAATGCATCAGTAGCTTGTGCATGATTTGCTCCACCCATATATCCTATTTGTCCTTGAAATATATGAGTATGATACCCTGTAATACCATAAGGGGCTCCCCAATCAAGAGCTTCTTGTATTGTGCTAAATAATGGCACCCCATCTATATTTGTAAGCAAACTCATTTTTTTGAAAATTTTTCTAAGCCTGCAATACCAAAACACCCTAATACAACCCATACAAACGAATCATATACAAATTCATTTATAGCAAGGTCTCTGCCTAACCAACCAGTCAAAAGGTCTAATATCATTACCAAACACATAATAACAAAAGCTATAGCTCCAACTATAGATTTTTCATTATAATCATTTTTATCTTTAAATATTTTCATCAATGTTTTATAATTTTATAATTAATTACTCTTTCTTTATATATAATAACGCAATTATATATACCAGACTTATGATTAGTCAAATTAATATCGTGTGTGTTTTCTTTTTGTATAATTAAATCACCTATTGCATTATACACTTTAATATCTATTAAATGATTTATTCTAACAACACCATTTGTTGGGTTAGGGTAAACCACTAATTTATCTGTTAATGACTGTAATGATGTAGGCCAACCGCTTTCACAATAATTATATAACTCTTGACACATATTGTCCCACGAATTATTACAACAATATTCATCTACATCTATTACCCAAGCATAACACTCATCATTAAGCCAATATGGATTACCAGGCCCAGTTATACATCCTGCATCATATAAACAATTAATAGAATCATTTACATTTGCTAATGGGTCGTAATTATATGCACTTGCATCCATACATCCTATTACAGCAGTAATACATGAGCCATTGTCTGTATTTGCTAAGGGGTCATAATTTATTGCAGTAGAATCTGTGCATCCATATATAAAAGCAATGCAGCTAAAATCTTCAGTATTAGCTAATGGATTATAATTAATACTATTTGGATTAGTACATCCATATATAAAAGGTATACAGCTTCCGTTATCTATATTTGCTAGTGGATTATAATTAAACATTGTACTATCGGTACATCCATATATTGGTAATATGCAACTAAAATCATCTGTATTAGCAGCTGGGTCGTAATTCAAAGCTATTGGATTAGTGCAACCGTAGATAAATGGCACACACGAACCATTATCTACGTTTGCTAATGGGTTATAGTTATACATTGTGGAGTCTGTGCACCCATAAAACACAGGTATACATGAACCGTTATCTACATTTGCTAACGGATTGTAGTTAAACATAGTTGGGTCAGTACACCCAAGTATTACTGGCACACATGTACTATCATCAACATTTGCCAATGTATTAAAATTAAAAGCTGTTGGGTCTGTACATCCATAAACAATACCAATACAGCTACCATCATCAGTATTTGCTAAACTATCATAGTTAAATGCTATTGGCGATGTACATCCTAAAATTACAGGTATACATGTATCTGGTGTATTTGCTAAAACATTATAATTAAATGCTAATGGTTGCATACAACCATATACTACAGGTATACATCCGCCATTATCTACATTAGCTGTACTATCATAATTATAAGCTGTTATATCAGTACAACCAAAAGTTGCATATACACCACAACTGTCTTGTATATTTATATCTGTATAATATCCATTTGCCGTATCCACATGATATTGAAGATAAGCAGCAGATATACAACCAGGGTAGTAATAACAATCATCAGAAGTGTTTGCACTATCAACATAATTAAATGCTAATGAATCTAAACAACCATACACATATTCTTCACATATATTTCCACAAAATGTATTTGCTTCATACATAAAGAAAGGTATTATAAATGGGGGCTGTATACTTATTATAGTGTCTTCTTCTGGGCCTATTAATGTAAAACCACATTCAATAGCAGTTTGTTGTGCTTGTTGACTTACAAACAATTTTATATACACTTCTTCTGGCGCATATAAATCTAAATTATACGCTTGATTAAAACCACCATTAGTCATATAGAATATAGACGTATCAGCATCTTGCCATATTTCTAATCTAGTACCTACCCAGCCATTACCGACAAGGTCGTGTAATATTAAATCATAATTACACTGGTCTATATATTCCATAGAATTAGCCAGTGAATCGTAGTTGTACATCGTGTTATCAATACAACCGTATATCTTTAGAGTTACACAGCTACTGTCATCTATTGTAGCTAACTCATTATATTCTACATAATCATCGTCCATACACCCATAAACAGGTGGTGGTGGTATGCAGGTATCAGCTATCCATATATGACTTGTATCATTGCCAAAAGCAGGGTCTGTTCCAAATACAACTGTATCACCACATTGCATAACGTAATAAGAGCCATCTTGCCCTCCCCATAAAGTACCTTCTAATCCATCTCCATATAAATCATATATAGTAAAAGTTAACTCACCAGGTGGTAAACATGCAAATTTAAATTGTGGTTCATAATCTGGTACATTATTGTATGGTCCACCTGCAAACAATATATTTCCTAAACTATCTTTTATATCCCAGCTGGTTTCTTCTGGGTATTGGTCTAAATTTATATTAACTAATGTTGGTACACATGGTCCTGGTGGAGGTGGAGGTGGATTAGGCATACAAGTAGGCACAGTTCTGTTGTGATAAAATCCACTTTGAAAACTAGGATTTGGCATGTTTATTATAGTATCTTCACAAATTGATACATAATAACTACCATTCATTCCATCACCAAAAGTATCCCATATAACAAATGTTACGTTGGTAATACTATCATTTAAAATAATTGTGTCTGTATGTGATACAAAAGAATTTGTATAATATCCTGATGTTACATACCCTAAAGTATCACCATATAAACTATCTGCATATAAAGTCCAATATGTTTCTGTAGGGTATTGGTCAGTATTAATATATACTACACATTCTTTTTGAGCAAAAGTTAATAAAGGTAGTAAAATTAGTATTAATATTTTTTTCATTAGAAATCACTCATTTGTTGTTCGTCAATAGCTTCTTGTACTTCTTTTCTTGTAGCTGCCATAGCAAAAGATATATCTGCTTGAAATCTTTTTACTTCTTCTCCGTCTTTATATATTACAATAGTTGGCACAATAATAATTTTGTGTTTTTGTTGTAGCTTAGGGTCTTTAACTATATCTACATAAACTAAATCACAATCAGATAATTTTTCAAACCAATTAACTTTATTAGTGCTATTCCATTCTGCGTTAAAATGCGTAACTGTTATTTGTGAAAACGCATTAGTGCAAAATAGCATCAATATTATAATATGTTTCATATTATCTTAAATCGTCTATTTTATCTTCTATTCTTATCATACGTTCTTCCAGTTTTTTTACATCGTCTCTAGTTTCCATGATAGTGTTTCTAACATTAACATCTTTCATATTAAACTCCATACGAGTAACATCTGGCGTAGGTAATTCTTTTGCATCTTCAATATCTGCTTGCAATGAAAACCACATGCCTACCAAAGTTGCAATAAGAAATGCAATACCTCCAAGTGTTTTAAAACTTAACTGAACCGCTGTATCTTCGCTTATTTCTTTTGCCATTATAGTTCAAATCCTAAATTAAATATTAACATTCTAAATTTTGCACAACTTGTTTTTTTATTTTCACATATTTCACAAGGGCAAAAATATATTTCTAAAATAGACAGTTTGCCTATTCTAAAAGTTATTTCATATTTTTCTTTTTTATTTCTTGCGTTCCAACTATTTATAAAATTCATATTATTTTTTTTTAAAATATAACGTAATTAATACCAAACTTAAAGTCGTACCATTTTCTATTCCAATACTTGTTGTATTTACCTTCTACAAATGTACCTAAACTTTTGTTTAGTTTGTAACCAAATATTAACCCCCCTGAATAATCATACCATTGTTTTCCGTCATTAAAATTATGATAAGAAAATTCATTTTTATTATCTATGTGATATGGCATAATATTACCCCAGCTATGTAACCAAAAATTTTTTTTATAATGATAATAATCAAAACCTGCTACCAATGAATGTTGTATGGTATTGTTTAATTCATTTCTTTTTCTTTCAGTATAATTATACAACACTTGCGGTATTACTACTTCTTCCCATACTTCTTTGCTTGTAGCAACTATATTACCATCAGAATCCTTATATTCATTGTTATATACATCTATTTCGTAACCTTCTTGTATTGCAAGATTTGTATAATGTAAATTACCATTAGATAGTAACCACTCATCTAAAGGATTGTATCCATAAGGTTCGGACAATCTTTGTGCTAACCCTACATTTAAAGAAAATTTTTTATTTATTTTTTGTCTGTATCTTTGTGATGTTTCAAAATATTTTACATCAGCAAATCCATCTTCTAGATATTCACCTTTTATTATATATTTGTCATCTACAAATCTAATAAAATGATGCATGTCTAAGTATTTATCTCCTTGCTGTCTTTTATAATCAGCTTCAAATAAAAACTCTAAACCAGATACTTTACCTATGTTAGCACCATCTGACCAAGATTGTTCTGTTCCATCATAAAATGTTTGTGCTCTGTTTTCATATCCAAACCTAGCTATTTTACGAAGACCTATTGCAAAATTATAATCATACGGTGTTTTTATTACGGTGCTTTGTAAAGCCCCTGTAGATACAGAAAAAACATCTTCGTTTGATAAAGATGTTCCTCCATTAACAGCTGTATAAAATGTAGAAAATTTAAATAGCTTTTTAAAATTAATTTGCCCGCAACATTTTTTTGGCGCTGCACAAGCTACCAATGTTATTAATAATATTGCAAGTATTTTTTTCATTACAATCCGTGTATTTCTTTTAAATATTCATTAACGTCAGTTATTTCTTGTGTTGTTAATCCTCTTTCCCAAAATGCTACTTCATGAACTATACCGTCTAAAAAATTAGCACTTCCGTCTCTAGAACCAAAAATAGTAATTTCAAAACCATTTGGGTTTTCACCAGCAGCTTCATTTGCTGATGTATCTATATCTGGAGTTAATGCTGTACCATTTTTAAAAAATGTAAATCTATTACTAGCACCAGCACTTCTATTTATTAATACTAAAAACTTAGAACCAGAGGCAAAAGTACCAACAGGAAATACAGCATCTGTTGTTATAGTTCCAGGGGTATTTGTTTTTATTCTAAGTGTACTTGCGTTATGTATCTGAATCATTTCATTACTACCGTCAGAAAGAATACAATTACCACCAGTTGCTTCTGGTGTAAAAACTAAAGCTATACAAAAACCTTGATTTGCAGATATTGTTATTTTATTTGTTAAATCGTAGTGCTCGCTATTATCTTCTTCAAAATCTAAACCACCGCCAGATACTGTGGCTTGATTACCTTCAGTGCTTTGTGTTGCGTGATTATTATTGCCAGATGAATCAGTCCATTTAGCAGCTGTTACACCAGTATTATTTTTAAACCATAATGCTAAATTTGCAACAGCAGAACTATCAGTAGAGTCTTTTAAATCTGCTTCAACATAATTACCGCCAGTAGCTCCTAAAAAACTTCCTAACATTAGTCTCCTATGTATGCAATTATTGTCCCAGAAGCTGGGTCTATTTCAGTCCATCTACCATAGATTGTCATGCCTTTTGGAAAAGAATTGCTAACATCTATTTGTATACCACCTCCACCAGATACATTTGTTTCTGAGCCTACAGATAAATTATGTGCAGCAGCTTCTGTGCCAACAAATTCTAAACTATCATTTGATGTGTCAGCTTTTAAACCACCACTGCTATCAAACGTAGTTGTGCTTAAAAATGTAATAGCTATAAATACTTTATTAGAAGGAGGAGTTATTGGGTCAGTTGAATCGCTAAAAACAGAACCTTGTTGTCCAAAACTTTTAAGATATAAATCGTTTATATTTGCCATTTTATATTATTTTAAATTATTACAAATATAGTGAATTAATTTGTTTCTGTTTCCATTCTGTTTTCATATTCAACAAGTTGACTAACAGGATATTTAAATGGTGTTATTTTTAATAATGATGATTTAGCTTTATAATCACCTGTGTCTAAATATCTACTTCTTCTTTTTGCTTTTTCACCACTTACAACATCTGATATAAATCTAACAGTATTTTGTTGTGTGCTCCATGATGCTGGTGTTAAAGTATAATTAAGATGTCTGTCTAAGTCTGTCACTACCATCATGTCCCCATGCGCATTATATAAAAACTTACCTATCATCTGACTGTCTTCATCATCATCCTGCAAGAACATAGAAGCTAACAACATAGTAATCATTGATATACCAGCCCCTCTAAGCAATACAGCTACTTCTTGTTGCTCTGCATCTGACAGACTATCATATGCTTTTTTAAGTTCTTCTTTAGTAAACTTACCATTATTAATAAACATTTGATATACTTTATATGCTGCTTTACCGCCAGCTCTATATGAACCTATAGTATGTTGCCCAAATCTATTTATATCTTCTTCTTGGAATCTATCAAATACATAAGTTATAAACCATCTTTTAAATTGTGTAGCAGCAACACCTAAAGAATACATTTGTAATAATCTTTGGTCTATTTTAGTATATCCTTCACCATGTGTAGTTGCTATTCTTGAGTTTATCTCGTTAACTCTAGCGTCTGATATTATGCCAGTATCAAATTCTTCTTGTGTTAGTTCTCCTAAAAATGCCGCACCTTGTATCCATTTTTCAGATATTTCCATAAACCAAAACGCTGCTTTGTCTACAGCATTTGTGCTGCCAACTAGTTCGTCTATACTGTATTCTATAACTCTATATTTACTAAGTATTTGTTTTGTTTTGTCTGGGTTTCTCCAATATCTACGTTCACCTAATACAAATTGACTACCACCTCGTTTACGTAGTTCTTGATACTTACCAGCAAGAATATTACCTGTAGCTACAAACGGATTAATACCTAAATGTATTAATGATGTTAATTTTACAAAACCATCTACAACCTTATCTACACCTGTACCTAATATGCCTACAGGTTTTTTATTTTGTATAAAATTATCTTTCCATACTTTTTGTAAATACTCTACTGCGTTTTTATTTCCTTGTTTTTTATTGTAATCAATAACAGCGTCTATTAAAGGCGTAGTATATTGAAAGCCCATAAAGTTATCGTTACCCTTAACAAACAAACTTGCCTTAACATATTCTTTAAGTGCTTTGCCTAAATCAAATGTAGGTATGGTTTTAGCTCTTACTGTACGTTTAGCGGTAAATCTATTAAACGCTTCTCCCCCTACTAAAGTATCTGCTTCTATATCGCTTAGTTCAAATGCTGTTCCGTCTTCATTTTGTCCTAGCTTTGCAAACTTTTTAGCTTTTATTTTTAATTTATATAATTCTTTTATTGCTCTACCAGACGGCAAATCTACTTTGTTACCCCTTTCTGCATAATACATTTTCCACTCACCGTACGTCATTAAAACTTTTTTTCCCTTTTCATTTGTTCCAAATACTTTTACTCTAGATATATCAGACTCTGAGCCTGTATAGTATGCATACAAACCAAATAAACCTCTAGCTCCCATAGCTTCTAATGCACCTGAAGTTACATGTGGTATGTAATTATTTCTTTGTTTGTTTTCTGGTAAAAACTTAGAAAACTCATTTGTTATATTAGATAATAAATTATAAAACGCTATTTCTTGTTCATTAGGATTTTTATTTAAAAATTTTCTACGTTCTACTAATTCTAAACCATTAACAGTTCTGGTTATCATTTTACCATACATTATTTCATTACGTTTAAATGGAGAAAAAACTAAACGCAATTCTTCTTTTTTACTATTATGTAAATCTTTTACAGCTTTATTTATTCTTTCTGCATACTTATTATTTTCTATAATAAACTCTTTGTATTGTTGTTCAAGTGTATTTATTAAGAATTGTATATCAGGATTTGTAGAGGGCATATTATTAGCTCCAAACCATTTTTGTATAGTTGTTAAATCTTTTGGGTCTTTAACATCCATACCAGCTTTTTTTGCAGCTTCTTTTATTTTTTTGCTTTGTGTTAAAAATGCTTTCTTAACCATTACATCTTTAATTTGCTGCAATGCTGTTTCGTTTGTACCATTACTTAATCCAGCTATTCTATCATGCAATATATATAATTCTTTCATGCTAAGACTGTCTAGTCTACCTGTATCTACCCATTGTTCTTCAAAACTACGCATATCATCATAGTCTTCTGCGTATTGATTATATTGTGTTCTACTACCACCAGTTGTACTTGACCATTTTTTAAATGTTTGTTTAGGTTTTAGTTTTGAGTATTCACTATCTTTTGAATTAAAATATAAATTTCTTTTATAGCTAGTTTTATTTCTTGGTTGTTTATTTTGTAAATGTGCTAATAAATCATTTTTAGTAGCAAACAATTTTTTAGGGTCAATTTTAATGTAATATTCAGAATCTACTACAATTCCTTCAGCATCAACATTTTGCGATAAAACTTGTTGTGCATCTATTTTTATTCTTTGCTCATTGTAATCTACTCCTTCTATTAATTTTTCTATAAAATAATTATCAATAGCAGTGCTAATACGTTTTACAAAATCATTTGACATATATGGTAAAAAACTTTGGTTGTAAAAACCTAAACCATTTTGTAAATATTCTATTTGTAATATTGTTTGTTTTTCTTCTTCGGTTAATTTATTAAACTCGTTTTTATAAAATGTTATTGCGCTTTCATTTAACATTTGTTGATTTGCTATCTTAGAGTTTAATCTTACATTCAATGCAGAAGCTCTAGTTGCTTCATTTTCTACTATTAATAAATCATTTAAAAATTTATTATTAGGATTATTTTTTTGCAACTCTACAAACTTGTTATACAATACTCTATTATTTACACCAAAAGCATCTTGTCTTGTTATTACTTCACTTAGTATTCCAGGAAACTCATTGTTTATTATTTGACCAACTTTCAGTACTTGATAATCTTTCATTACTTTAGACATATCATCTAGCTTTATGCCTAATTCTTTTGTTATATCTACAAACTTTTGCGCTTCTCCTGTTTTCATAAAACTAGTAGCACTATGTTTTGTTATAGAAAGCTTAAGCATATCTGTTGCGTGTTTAACTAATTTGCTATTTTTAACTACAATTAGTTCGCTGTCGTTTAATACTGTGCTTGATGCTTCTAAGTTTTCAACAAGACTTTCTACTATATATGAATTAGAATCTATTTTTTTATAAAAATTTAATACTTGTGTTATTGCGTACAACTCGTTATTTATTTTTTCTATTTTATCTAAAGTGTTTTTTATTTCAATAGGTATTGTTTTAGATTTTATTTTCTTTGATTGCGTAACAAATTGTTTTTCTTTATTAATAAAATATTGTATTACTTCTGGTTTGTTGTAAAATCTTGCAACTGTTTC
>Ga0209232_1001312_pt1 | contig 13559 bp, 25 predicted proteins | sample ETNvirenome_2_60_FD_184066 | JGI IMG/M metagenome (GOLD analysis project Ga0209232, IMG submission 184066) | Marine viral communities from the Pacific Ocean - ETNP_2_60 (SPAdes) (version 2) | ecosystem: Environmental > Aquatic > Marine > Oceanic | place: Pacific Ocean | collected 2013-06-22
ACACACTTCGGAAGCGTCAACAATTGGATCGCTTCTCAAACATGGTATCCACACGATGCCTTAACTATTGGTAATGGTGCTACTGCCTATTTTTGGTCAGATCGCCATGCCTGTACGGTTGTTGAAATCATCAACCGTAACAAAAAACGCTATGTGGTGGTTCAACAGGACCACGCAAAGCGTACCGATAAGAATGGCTTTTCAGAAAGTCAGACTTATGAATTTACTCCCAACCCTAAGGGTAGGAAGTTTATCTCCGAGGTCATCGATATCGAGACCGAGGACGGTCAGCTAGGCTTCATCTTGGAGCCTAGGGCATTCAATCCTAAGACTAATCGTTTTAGGAAAGAAGGGACTCGTATTGGCCTCGGTCAACGGTCCGAGTATTGGTGCCCAAGTTTCTAATACTCCATATACATTTTCTAAGACCTCGCTTTGGGGTCTTGGACAATGTATTCCTAACATTGTAGGTAAGGGTGATACCTTTAGAAGACGGTAGACTTAGTCTAGAAAAGTAAGCACTTTACAGTTGTGCTTAAACTAAGTGTGTCTTCATCGCCTGTTCGTGGATTGGTTTCAGGGGTTGCCCCTAGTTTTTCACAACCACTTTAAAAAAAGCAAACTTAACTCGCAAGACAGCTTGGGTAGTGCTGAGAGGTTAAATGCCTTCAAAACTACCCATTAACAATTTAAATAAAAAAGGAGAATAACAAATGAAATACGTTGATCATAACTCAAAAGAGTATTGGCAAATGACGAACCTTAATCAATATACTCATGACATGGAACATGGCAAAGTGGGAAAACCACAATACAAAATAAATGATACTGCCATTGAAATTGTTATGAATGTAATCGGTGATAAATTTAGGGATCTTAAAGGAGAGCATGAGAGTAACTTTGAAAAATTCTCAGCTTCTAATAAGAAAATCTTAAAAGCCATTGCAAAAATTCACAATGATTTAGGTTATAAAAATAACTTTGATTTTGAACCACTTGAAATCGAATAAACCTGATCGGTCCTGTTGAAAAAAAATCAATGGGACCGATAAAATAGTTGGTTGAAAAAAAAATAAAATTACACATACATATAATAAGAGATAAAAAAAACTTGAATTTTTTTACGATGTCTCGATATAGTAAGTAAGAGAAATAAAGAAAGACCTAACACTAAACGATTTGCAAGTTGTTTAGCGACCTTCTGACTGAACAATGTCTTTAAGTCAGAGGCATAAGGTGTAAGGCTTAGGAAGTATGACCAAATGGTTGAGGTCCTAGGAGATAGGCACAAGTAGATGGAGAAACAGTTCATCTGACCTACCGAAAGTTGTGGGTGAAAAAACTAACCCCACGAAGGTCCTAGGTCTTTCTTCGTTTCAATAAAGGAGGTTCTATAATGATAATTATAGTGCTTGACCCATGGTAGCCCTCAGGGGCTACTTTTTCATTAAAACAAAAGGAGCAAACAATGACTAAGAAACCAACCTTAGACGATTTATTAGAGTCAGATTTATCTTTAGAGGATATTGATGATATCTTAGATGAATTGGAGGAGAATAATGACTAGAGAAGACGTACATGAGGTCGTATGGGATTATCTTTTTAAGAAAGCATACGATGAAGACAAGCTATTCGAAGAGATTGAGTATTTACTAAAATCTTTCGATAATTGGTGTGGCTATACTTTCAAAGAAATTTGGGAGTATTGGAATGAGGACAGAAAAAGATATGAATTCGGAGACGAGTTTATTCCTTTTATCATTGATCACATTACTTTTGATAACAAAACTTATGACGTGGACGGTATCAAAATAACACCAACACTTAAAAAACAATTACTTGTTTTTAAAAGTAAGTTAGAAGAGAAGGAGCAAATATAATGTTAGAAATTATTATATATACTGTTATAGTAATATTAATTAGTTGGTTGGCGTTCTTGCCAATCACATGGGACAAAGACGATAAAAAAAAGAAAAGGAGAAAGTAATGAGATATAGTAAACGCACTAAAAGAACTGTTCATCAAATTGCTGAGGAACAAAAAGAAAAAAACCGTTGCTATGTTTGTCACAAAAAATTTCCAAAAGTAACAGAAACTGTTTACCTAAAGTTACACGAAACTTATCAAGGTAATAAGATTGTTCTTAAGGAAACAACAAACTCAGTAAGTAAGAGTGTAATGTTATGGGATGGTGAAAGTTATTGGAAGCTTGATGCACCATTTTGTGGCAAGTCTTGTGCTACTAAATATGCAAAGGTAGTTATCAAAAAAAGAGGAAAGTCATTGAGAGAAAATATACAGCTCATTGATCTTTGTTCAGAGTCTTACAGATTGGTGGGTGAGAATGGCAACTGATGTTCAGGCTAAGAGGAGATTAGTTCAGGGTAAAAAAATAAATTACAGAACCAATAACCCTCAACTAAGATTAGATGTGATTAGAGAGTCTAGTGGATATTTACTGCTAGACTTTAGTCACACTAAGTACAGTGGTAAGGCAACTATTAAAGTAAAAATAGATGGCCTTGATAGAAAGTTTTATCGTCACGATTTAGACGATAGAAAAAAGGAGGTAATCAATGACTCATACTTCAAGTAAGTGGACTATACACAGAGGCTATTTGGGAGATACAAAGGGTTTACCAATAGCTGATACTTTAATCTTTGTTAAACACAAAGAGAGAAGTTACGAAGCGATAGCAATCTTTACAGGAGAGCATCGCAACGTCTACAAAAAAGACAAAGACAGTCTTTTTAATTATTTATCTGATCCATTAGAGTGGGAGATAGATAAGATAAAAATGTTTATGTATAACAACACAGGTTTTATGCATAGAATACTTAACAAGAACAATAGAACTTTAGAAGTTAAAAGCTATCTAGAGTCAGAAATAAGAAAGGATGAAGAGGCCAATGGATCAATACGGTTGGAAGGATGCCATGCATAATATAGTTCAGGCTATTAATGAAGGCATAAAGATGGAGACTGCTAAACTAAAACCTGACGAAAAAATTAAAGTTGAGGTTGTAGATAACAAAGATCATGCAGTTGTTAACGTGACTAGAGTAAAAAAGGAGAAAGACAATGACTAGACCAACAGAAGAGGACTATGGGTTTAACAACACCATAAATATGACATACATTGAGGGACCATATGATATTCATGTGGTTCAGACCAATAAGGAAGAGGTCAACGTTTATGATCACGGTACTTATTTATATTCTACTAGAATACCAAGGGTAGATGTAAAGTATGTCAGCAATGCTCGTGAGCTTAAAAAAGCTCGTGAGACTGCAATAATACAAGATGCCAAAAAGAATATTACTTGGTATCATGAGGAGGATTAATTCATGGATAATTTAGAAGAGTATTGGGGTAATCGTCATGCTAAGAGAAAAATTGAAATAATTGGTCTCTTAGAAAAGTATGTCAAAGTTAGAGGTGTCTCTAAAATTGATATAATAAATGAGAAGTTTGAATATCAAATACAAAAACTTCGTGACGAACTAAACACTATCAACAAGCTACAAGACGTAATGTAGGCTCCTGATGGGGGGATTTTCCCCCCATTTAATCTATTTTAAAATTAATTAATATATTATATAAATAAATAACTTATTTTATGAAGGGAATTATTATGGCAACGCCAACAAAAAAAGAAAATCAGAAATGGGTGTCTCAGATCATATCAAAGGATACTCAGATGCTTTTAGAAAGAATATGTAGAGACACAATGAGAACAAAACCAACTCAATTACACATGATTGTAAAAGAATATTACGATAAATTAGAAAAAGTTTAGTATTATTTCAGGATATTTTATGCTAAATTCTAGGAATGTTGGAGATATTAAAAGATCATCCACACTTCTTTGAGAAGACTGTATATAGAGTCGAGTACGTTGACGTACCTGACGAAGAGGAGAATATGGTTCAACGAGTCTTAGTTGAATTTACTGACGGTACCGAAAAATTTTATGAATTTGATGCTTGGAAAAAGATAGTAATGAAGGGAAAAGAAATCTTGGAGAGAAGGAGAATTTAATCTCCCATACTCGGTCCATGTGGAATTTTATTCCACCACTCATCTGTTTGACTATCCTCTTCCTTATACTCTTTGTAGGCACTCATTTGAGCTATAACATCCTGTAAAAAGGCTATGATGAGTTTGTTTTCTTGTTCTTCTGTCATGTAAATCTCCTTTATTTTTTCCGAACGATAACTATATCAAACTTCGTGGTTAAAAAGCCACACATTTATTTTGCATTTTGATAAATAAATAATTTGACTTTTATGATAGCCTTGTTCCATGCTGAAATGGTTATTAGTTGGTTGGATGTGCACAGGTGTTGGACAAGAAAAAGTATGTTTAAGAATGGCCTCAGAGGTTATTCATGATAACTTTGATCAATGTGACCAATATTATGGTGTCATATCAGAGGAGTTACGTGCACCTAACATCACCCTACAATTTGACTGTGTACAAGCCTATATTGTAGAAGACAATCTTTAATCAAACCATTTAGCGAGTCTTGATCTCCTAGGTAATATTTTAAATTTATCACCACGGTCCACGATCATCAGTATGACATCATATTTTTTTTGCTCTTGGGTGGGGACTCTGTATATCATTTCCCCACTCCTTCGATAGTATCCAACGGACATCGTTTTACCACTCACTCTTCGTGAGGCAGTTTTAATATCAATTCTAAATGTTTCATCGTCAGGAGATATGGCTATTATATCAATGAAGCCATGGGCAGATACATTTTTAAAAACTAAAAAACCTAACTCTAATAATTTATTGATGGCCACATACTCGGAAACAGTTCCTGACAAATGTTTTTTATTTAAAAAAACTTTATTCAAAAAAATCAACTCTCTTTATCCAAGGCTTGGGAATGAGTTGAACCCTACCACAGTCAGAGTCTCCCTTGCGACCCTTGTCAGCAGAAATTATTATGTAGTCGTTTGTTTCTTTCACTACATATCCAAGACTAAAAATTTTTGGTGGAGTTATTTTTATAGCATCCTCTAAGTCATGCCATCCACTGCCTAACTCATAGGCATCAATCCACTCTATTTCTACTTTATTTCCTAAGGCGTTTTTCACGCCTAAATTTTACAGTATTTTAATAGTATTTAAACCAAGGTATTTTGGCCGGGAACTAGTCTCTCAAACTCTTGATGTCTACCATTTTTACTTAAAAACCAAGTTCTTTCGGTGCTTCCATTAACAGAGTATCCTACAGTTTTTAGACTCTCTGAGCCCTCTTTAACTGCCTGAGCTACTGACTCCAAGTAAAAATCGTCTCCAAACATGACTCCATCGTCTTTTAATTTTGGCCACCAATTCTCCATATCATCTTTGACTGCCTCGTACTCATGGGCTCCGTCCACCATAATGTAATCAAAAAAGTTATTTTCAAACTTATCTAATATTTCTTTATCATCTGATCTACCCTGACAAACTCTAACCATGTCTCTACCAATAAAAAATTTTAAATTTTCTCTGAACAAGTGACTAAAATCTTGAGGCATCTTTAAATTAACATGTTCCGATGATCCTTCAAAAGTATCTAAGGCATATATTTTAACGTCAAATTTCTCTGCATTATAAAGCGATGTGGCTAAATAATGTGTGGACCTACCCATAAATGATCCTATCTCTAATATCACTCCATCATTAGGAATTTTATCAACTATGGTGTCATATGTTTCTGCATAATTAAACCATCCTGGGATTTTAAAATAGCTATGTTTCATTGTCTTAATTTCTCCGTTATTGACTGAGCTAATTCTATTGCAGTCTCATGAATAGTATTGGCCATGGACCACTTTTCATATTTATCTAAACTTTCTTGCATTTTAATTAATTCATTAAAACACTCACAAGCCTCTTTTAACTTTCTACGGTCTATCTTTTCTCCATTAGGACTTAAGATCATATTAACCACTCCTTAAATTGTTCACCCATTATTTCAGTGGCGATGTTAATTTTAGAACGCAGACTTTTAATTATATTTTCATCCACAGTTCCCTCACAGATAAGATCAACGTATGTCACTTTCTTCTCTGTACCAATTCTATGATTTCTAGCTTCAGCTTGTTCCCTTATTTCAAGATCATAATCGTTAGAATAAAATATCATAGTGTTGGCTATATTTAAAGTAAGACCGTATCCCCCTGTTCTTGGGTGGCCTACTAAAAATCTCATGTGATGATCAGGGTTTTTAAATTTTTCTAAAATTTTAGGTCTTTCAGTTGATGGTGTCTCACCGTAAAATCCCTCTGCTGATCCCTGTCCATATCTTTTATCTAAAGCTTCAATAACTGTTCGAATATTGTGTCTATAAGAACACCATATAATAACCTTACCATCGGTCTCTTCCACAGTATCCAATAATTCTTTGACTCTATTTTCTGAAAAATCAATTAGTTTTCCCTCATCGGTTGTCATGTAACCACAAGCTATTTGATGCAATCTTTTTAACTGAGCGATTAAGGTTGCAGTAGTTAATTGCTCACCATCTATCTCAGCTAATGCTAATTTTTTCATCATCACATAAGCTTTCAATTGGTTCTCGGTCATCGGTACACGTCTCTTTAAATAAATTTTATCAGGCAAATCCAACGCCTCGTCTTTAGTTACACGATAAGAAAATTTTTGTATTTGCTTTGTCAACTCATCGAGTCTTTTGTATCCTGTCACCTTATTAAAACTTCTACCACCAAAGCTCATCTTAACTTGATCACAGTATCTTGCTTTAAAAGTATAGATAGAACTGAAACCTAATAGGTCCTCATTTAAAAAAGCACACTGAGAATATAAGTCCTCAGGAGATTTAGTTATGGGAGAGCCTGTCAATATGGCTCTATAACGAGCATAGGACCCTATCTTAATACATCTCTTAGTTCTTTTAGCTGAACCATTTTTTATAATCGTAGACTCATCTACACACATTAAAGTTTTATCTGTATAACAAAATTTTTCTGCAACCATACTTCCGTTCTTTGTTATTATTCCATCAATGTTCATTACTAAAATTTTTAATTTATTATCAGTAGAAAAAAGTTTTTCTTTTATTTCTTTTTGTTCTTTCTTTGTCTTGGCTCCTTCCCAAACGTGAACATCATACTCTATATGTTCTGCTAAATGTTTTCCTAACTCTTCTCGCCAATTGTATTTAATTCCATTAGGACAAATTACTAAAAGATTATTTACTTTTCCGTTATCAAATAAAATAGAAACACCATCGATAAGAACTTTAGTTTTACCACAACCCATCTCCATGAATAAAGCATACTCAGGAGTTTCTTTTTCAAATGAATTCATCATACCCGCAAGACCAACCAATTGATGTTCCATAGGCTTTGTTTTGAACTTGTATTTATTAACCAACATATGTAGAGTTTTTATTCTAGTATCGCAGAATATAATAATGAGTGAGAAAAGCAAAGTCTATGTTATTCAGAATGTAATGAGAAAACATCCTGACGGAACGATAAGAGCATTAAACTATGCTCAGGCAGAAAGATTTGGAGAAATAGTTTTTTTATTTGATGGTCAAAAGCAAGTGGTTATGTCTCCACAACCAACAATAAGGAAACTCAAATCTCTTCTAAAAGGGTTCAAAGACAACGATTATTTACTTTTAGTTGGCGACCCCGCACTTATTGGTTTGACTTGCTCAGTCGTATCAAGTATTACTAGTGGTAGATATAATATGTTAAAATATGATAGATTAGAAAAAGATTACTTTCCTATCAGAGTTGACATTTATAACTAAGAATAAACAAAGGAGAATAATATGGCTATTAACTTAAGACGTGAAGAGAAGGATTTTCAGGTAACTGAAGTAGATCCAATATCAAAAGGTGCTCAGGATTACCTGAAAGCTGAAAAAGAAGTAGAGGACTTAGAAGCTTTACTTAAAGTAAAAAAAGAAGCAGTACGCAAAGCAAATGAAAATTTAGTTCAGTTGTTTGAAGAGCGTGGTGTTACTTCAATTAAAATGAGAGACGGTTCTAATGTAGAAATAAAACCGTTTTACACAGGATCAATATCCAAAGATAATCAAGACGAAGCCTTTGCATGGTTGCGTGATCATGGATATGAAGACTTGATAAAAAATCAAGTCATTATAAAGTTTGGCAGAGCAGAGGATCATAAAGCTGTAAAGCTTTTCAAAGACCTAGCTCACCAAGGGCTTGACACTGATAGAGCAATCAAAGTCGAGCCATCTACCCTTAGAGGTTTCATACGTGAAATGATTGAGGGTGGTAAAGATATTCCTACAGAAACTTTTGGAGTTTATGTGGGACACAAAGTCAATATCAAGAAAGGTAAATAAATGACAGAGACAGTAAAAAAGCAAGTAGCGAAAAGCGAAACTAAGGCAGTTGCACAATTAAGTGCAGTTCTAAAATCAGCTCCACTTTCAAAAAGAGAAGCTGAGGATTACTCAATACCTTATTTAAATATGTTAAGTAAGGGTTCACCTCAAGTTGATGAGGAGAACGATAAATTTATAAAAGAAGCTAAGAAGGGACAAATATTTAATACGGTTACAGAGACTTGTAGTGATGTATTGACGGTGTTGCCTGTCTACTATAGAAGGAGATATGTAGAATGGTACAATGACAGAACTAAAAATAAGGCCCCTGTAAATGAATATCTCCCTGAAGAGTTTCAAACTTTTCAAAAGGAAGGTAAAATTGTTCGTGGTGACGACAAGAAAGATCGCTTTGTTGGGAAAGGTGATACTTATGTTGAGAACACTGCTGAGCATTATGTTATCGTTATTGATGGTCAGAGTTGGTACAAGGCCCTAATAAAAATGAAGGGTTCACAACTTAAGAAGTCAAGGCAGTGGAACTCAATCATGTCAAATCAAAGAAGAGTTGATGGTGATGAGATTTACCAACCAAAAGACTTTGCAATGTCATATAATTTGTCAGGTAAACCTGAAAAAAATGATCAGGGCAGTTGGCACGGTTGGGCTATCAATCAAAATAAATGGATTGACGAACTAGGTTTAGTTAAGGTTGAGGACATTTTAGCTGACGCTAGTCAATTCGAAAAAACAATTCACAGTGGGGAGTTAAAAGTTGCTCCTCAGGAAGATGAAACAAGTTCCCCGCAAGGGGAGTCCTCTCAGAACGGTGATAACATTCCGTTCTGATTAATAGCCGCGTAACGAGAGCGTGGATTCTTTCCTCCTCTAACGCTCTCACTTGGCCAAGACATGACTTTTCCGGCCTCCTTTCGGTTCGTGTCTTGGCCTACAAGCTATTAACATGAGGTACTATGGAGCTAAAATTAGTAACTAAATTTAAAGATATATTCACAGGGCTAGAGAGAGCTCATGGAGTATTCGAGAAAAAAAATGAGCCACAAGAAGGCGTAAAGGTCGAGGCTCATATGAAAACGGTCCACGAGCCACCGTCAATAGAAAAATTTCAATTACATTTAAATGGAGAATATCCCGCAATGGGAATAGTTCCCATAAACGATGATGATCAATGTAAGTTTGGTGCGATAGATATTGATGTTTATCCACTTGACCACAAACTATTACTTAAAAAAATAAAACAAAAAAAGTTCCCTTTAGTAATGTGTCTATCCAAAAGTGGTGGAGCACATTTATACTTATTCACTAAACAATATGTTTCAGCTAAGGACATGCAGACTAAACTAAGTGAGATGGCAACTGCCATTGGCTATCCTAAAGCTGAAGTATTTCCAAAACAAATAGAACTGTATCAAAGAGAGGGAGAGGAAAAAAGAGATACAGGAAGTTGGATTAATCTACCCTATCATGGCAGAAGTCGTTATGGATTAAATGATGTGGGTGATGCATTAAGTTTAGAACAGTTTCTTTCTTACTACGATGGCCTTGTTGTTGCTTCTATTAAATCGATTAAAACCGATTTCAAGAACGAGGTTATTAAAGACGGACCTCCATGCCTACAAATACTAACTGAACAGGGTGTTTCCGATGGCTCCCGGAATAATGCCTTGTTCAACGTAGGCGTATATTATCGTAAAGCAGATCCTGATAATTACAAAGAATTAATCGAGGAATACAATAGAAGTTATATAGTTCCACCTTTAAAATCTGATGAAGTTTTAATTGTAATTAAACAAGTAAGTCAGAGCGATAATAACGGTGCACCTAAATACATGTATAGGTGTTCACAACCACCGATTGAGTCTCTATGTAATAAAAGATTATGCAAAAAAAGAAAGTTTGGTGTGGGCAGTGAAGGAGATAGAGACCATCCTGTTTACTCCGATTTAAAAGTTTATAAGTCTGATCCACCTAGATATTTTCTTAACGTAGATGACAGACGAATTGAGATAGCTAATACCGAAGACTTAATGACTCATAAAAAAATTATTCAGGCTTGTTTAGAACAACTCAACTCAGGTATTATGAACATGAGTGCCGCTGAGTGGAATCAAACTTATAGTGATTTATTCGAGTCAATATCAATAGACTATCCACCTGAAGAGGTTACAAAAAAAGGTGAGTTCAAAGAATTACTAGAAGAGTTTTGTTTACATCAAGGAGAGGCTCTGACTATAGCTGACATATTTTTAGGTAAGTCATATACCGAAGAGGGCTTTACATATTTTGCTTTAAAAGATTTGATGGACCACTTGAAGAGAAATGATTTCAAAGAGACAAGACCTTGGGTGACAATGAGACTTAAAGAAGAGTATAATGCAGAAGACTTAATTAGGAGCATTAAAAATAGTAGAGTCAGGCTTTGGAAAATAAAACAGTTAACAATCGATGAGGTTGACCTTGAGGTTCCTGACATGAAGCAACAGAAAGATATAGAGGAGGATATACCGTTTTGAAAAAATTAACATCACAAGTTCAAGTAGATAATATCACTAGTGAGATTAGTAGAATGTTTGACTATGAATTTAATGGTCAAACAGAATTTACTTTACCTGACTTTCAAAAACCCACACAGGACTTTAACATAGGACTCATAGTGGGAGCTTCAGGAAGTGGTAAGTCAAGTTTGTTGAAAGAGTTTGGTCAGGAAGAAAATATTGTTTGGGATAAAAACAAAGCAGTTTGTTCTCATTTTGATAGTCCTGAGGAAGCTCAGGAGAGATTATCCTGTGTTGGTTTCAACACTATACCCTCTTGGATGAGGCCCTATCATGTTTTAAGTACAGGAGAAAAGTTTAGGTCTGACTTGGCTAGACGTGTAAAAGACAATGCAGTAATAGATGAGTTTACTAGTGTTGTTGATCGTAATGTAGCTAAATCTTGTTCCAATGCCTTACAAAAATTTATAAGAAATAAAAAAATTAAAAATGTTGTCTTTGCTTCTTGTCATTATGACATCATTGATTGGTTACAACCTGATTGGGTTTATGACACAAACTCAAGCAAAGTTGTGACAAGGGGGTTACTTAGGCGACCCAAGGTCGTTTTGGAAGTCGTTCCTTGTTCCCCTAAAATATGGCCATACTTCGCTGACCATCACTATCTCACAGCAGACATCAGTAACGCATCACGATGTTGGCTTGGAACATGGGAAGGAACTACAGTTGGATTTGCTTCAGTCATCTTCTTCCCCTCAGGAACAATCAAAGAAAAAGCATGGAGGGAACACAGGACAGTGATACTTCCTGATTTTCAAGGTTTAGGTTTAGGGGTTAGATTATCAGAGGCAGTTGCACAACAATTCACGAACATCGGTCATCGTTTCTTTTCTAAAACAGCTCACCCTAGGTTTGGTGAATATCGAGAGGCTCACCCTGAGAAGTGGAGACCCACTACACATAACAAACAAAACAGAAAAGAAGACTACGAAAAAGAATTAAATAGAATTGCTTCAGGTAAAAAAAAGTCTCCTAACTTTGGGGGTTACTCTAAAGAGCTCAGAGAAAAACATAAGGAGAGAGTTTGTTACGCACATGAGTATATTGGATAGAAAAATACCCACAGTTGTCATAGGTCCTCCTGGGACAGGTAAGACAACTTACATTTTAAATAAGATAGAAGAATATTTAGACAGTGGTGTTGGCATAGATCAAATAGCTTTCTTTTCTTTTTCTAATAAAGCAGTGGATGAGGCCAAGGAAAGAGCGTCACAAAAATTTAAGGTGCCAATGAATCAGCTAGAACATTTTAGCACAATGCACTCGTTTGCGTTAAGACAGATGGGACTAACACGAGAGCACATAATGAGTAACAATGATTGGAGGAACATATCAAATGAACTTAGGATTAATATTAACGTTAATAATGATGATGACATATTTTTCAACAACTATGACGACAAATATGTTGATCTTATAGAAAAATCAAAAAGGAGAGATATTTCTTTACGTGACTGTTGGGCTATGTTTGCCAAGGATATAATTTGGCATAAGCTAGAATACATAGATAAGGGCCTAAAAGACTATAAAAATTTCGGATATGAGAAGTTTACAGGGGGTACAACAGGATATCTCGTAAAAGATCAAGGGCCTAAAATAGACTTTACAGACCTAATAAAAAAGTATGTTGAGGGTAGTTTTTATAAGGCATTTACAGTTGTCTTCTTTGATGAGTCTCAGGACATGTCCACCATACAATGGAAAATGGCAGAAAAGATTTGGAAAAATTCTGATAAATCTTATTTAGCAATGGACCCTAATCAAGCTATTTATACTTGGGCAGATGCTGATGTTGGGAAGGCTATTCAAGTAAAAGAAGAAGCAAAAAATTTAATTGTTTTAGATCAATCCAAAAGAGTACCTAGAAAAGTTTGGGAGATTGTAAATCGTGTTGAAGAGCAAATCGTTGGATACGATGATATTAAATGGTCACCAGCAAATAGAGATGGAGCAGTAGAATTTATAAGAGGCATTTATCATTTAAATATGGATGAAGGAACTTGGCTTATCATGGGTAGAACAAGAACCATACGTGATAACATGGAAGAGGTTATGAGAAAGAAAAATATTTTTTTTAGAGTCAAGTTAAAAGATAATAAATATAGATATTCAGTTAAAACCCAAGAAAGAAATGCTATACTCACTTGGAAAGATTTGATGAGAGAAGAGAAAAATGAGGTACCGATTAGATTGGTAGAAAATTTATATAAGTGTCTTGGTAAAGAGTTTGTTGCTAGAGGTAACAAGAAAAAAATATCTGAGCAAAGAAAAGCTTTACCTGATAAAAAATTATCTTTTTTAGAACTCAAAGATAATTTTGGATTACAAGCTGAGTTCGGAACTTCTTGGACAGAGGTTATGACAACAATCAATACTGAGACTGTTGCATACTTAGAAAACCTAGAGTCAAGAGGGGAGAATTTAGCTTTAGAGCCACGAGTAACTTTATCAACTATTCATCAACAAAAGGGTGGAGAAGCTGAGAATGTTATTGTGTCTCTAGACATAGGAAAAATGGCGTATGAGGAATACAGGATTAATCCTGTAAGTGAACACAGACTTTTCTATGTGGCGTTTTCAAGAGCTAAAGAGAACCTTTACATAATAACACCACAATCAAGAGAGGCTTACAGAATATGAGTAAACAAA
>Ga0209232_1001313_pt1 | contig 13553 bp, 21 predicted proteins | sample ETNvirenome_2_60_FD_184066 | JGI IMG/M metagenome (GOLD analysis project Ga0209232, IMG submission 184066) | Marine viral communities from the Pacific Ocean - ETNP_2_60 (SPAdes) (version 2) | ecosystem: Environmental > Aquatic > Marine > Oceanic | place: Pacific Ocean | collected 2013-06-22
GAAGAGTGTGCTTCTTTTCCTTTTGGAAAAAATGACGATTTATGTGATACTATGACCCAAGCTATCATGCGATTTCGTGAAGGTGGATTTTTAAGTTTAGCTTCTGATTATGAAGATGAAGACAGAGGCGTAAGACAAAGGATTTATTACTAATGGCAATAGAACGAACAACACCAGAACCAGTAGAAATGACAACGGCTCAAGATGCAGAAGAGCAAGAAATTATTGAGGTAATGGAAGGTATCGAAGAAGCCGATATACAAATGCAAGAAGACGGTTCAGCAATATTAGGGCCAGAAGAAGAAATACAAATGACTTCTGAGTTTGGAGAGAATCTAGCGGAAGTCGTTTCAGAATCAGAATTATCAAAAATATATATTGATCTTATGGCAGCTATCGAATCAGATAGATCAAGTAGAGAAGATTGGGAAAAAACATATACCGACGGATTGAAATATCTAGGTATGAAGTTTGACGAAACAAGATCAGAACCATTTGAAGGCGCAAGCGGTGTCACGCACCCACTATTAGGAGAAGCCGTCACTCAATTCCAAGCGCAGGCATACAAAGAGCTACTGCCTGCTGGTGGGCCAGTAAAAACTCAAGTAGTTGGCGCATACGATTCAGTAGTTGAAGAACAAGCGCAAAGAGTGCGTGAGTTTATGAATTATGAAATCGTACATGTTATGGAGGAATACGACGAAGATTTAGATCAAATGTTGTTTTATTTACCACTTGCAGGCTCTGCATTTAAAAAAGTCTACTACGATGAGAATTTACAACGTCCAGTATCAAAATTTGTAGCACCTGAAGACTTAATAGTTCCTTATTACACTACTGATTTGGAATCTTGCCCAAGAATCAGTCACGCAATCAAAATGCCAGAAAACGATGTTAAGAAACTACAAGCAATAGGTTTCTATAGAAACGTAGAACTGCAGCCAGACGATGAAAACCAAGACTATTCTTCTTTAAAATCAGAAAAAGAAAAGCTAGAAGGCGTAGAACCTTCATACGATACTGGTGAAATATGTTTATTATACGAAATTCACTGTAATTTAGACCTTGAAGGCTTTGAAGATATGGGCGAAGACGGTGAAGAAACAGGCGTAAAACTGCCATACATCGTTACAATTGACTCAAATACTGAAAATATACTTGCAATCAGGCGTAATTTTAGAGAAGACGACCCGATGCGCACTAAAATAGAGTATTTTGTGCATTTCAAGTTCCTTCCTGGACTTGGATTCTATGGATTTGGTCTAACTCACATGATTGGCGGTCTATCTAAGGCTTCTACCTCTATTTTAAGACAATTAATTGATGCTGGAACGCTATCAAACCTACCAGCAGGCTTCAAAACAAGAGGAATACGCATCAGAAACGAAGATGAACCCATACAACCAGGTGAATTTAGGGATGTTGATGCACCAGCAGGGTCATTACGAGAAGCAATACAGCCATTACCATTCAAAGAGCCTAGCGGTACGCTTTTAAATCTGCTTGGATTGCTTGTTCAATCAGGCCAAAGGTTTGCATCAATTGCAGAGATTGCAGTTGGTGAGGGTAATTCGCAAGCACCTGTAGGAACAACACTAGCCTTGATGGAAAAATCAACAAAAGTGTTGAGCGCAATACATAAACGCTTACATAACGCGCAAAAGAAAGAATTTGGACTTTTAGCTGATATTTTGGCTGATAGTTTGCCACCAGTTTATCCTTATCAGGTATCTGGCGGTGTAAATGAGATAAAACAGTCAGATTTTGATGGAAGAGTAGACATTTTCCCTGTCAGTAACCCTGACATATTTTCTACAAGCCAAAGAATTGTTATGGCGCAAGAAATGATGCAATTAGTACAAAGTAATCCAGAAATACATGGCCCTGGGGGAGTGTATGAGGCTTACAGAAGAATGTACGCATCACTTGGAGTAGATAATATTGATAATTTGTTAAGACCACCACCTCCCTCTGAGCCGTCTCCAGTTGAAGCTGGTATGGAAAACAGCACTTTATTGATGGGGGGTATGGCGCAAGCATTTCCGCAACAAAACCACGATGCGCATATCGCAGCACATTCGAGTTTACTTAACTTGCAACCAGTACAAACAAATGCGCAAGTACAAGCAAATATAATCAGTCACATCATGCAACATATACAAATGAAAGCCGATATGATTGCCTTGCAACAAATGCCACCAGAAATGAGACAACAATACGAACAGCTTAAACAACAAGCTCAACAGGCAAGTCCTGTAGAGGCGCAACAAATGAACTCGCAAGCAGACGATATTTTGGCTCAAGTAAGCTCACCTATTATGACTGAGTTGATGTTAGAGTTTTCTGCTCAAGTAGGAATGACTGGTGATGAAGATCCACTTGTAACTATAAGAAAACAAGAACTTGCGCTGAAAGGGCAACAATTAACGCAAGATCAACAACAGTTTGAAGCTAAAGAAAGACAAAGAGCAGTAGAACAAGCGCGACAAGATCAGATAGACAGAGAGCGTATAGATACATCGCGCGATATAGCAATTATGAAAGATAACACCACCAAAGATAGACTTGACCAACAAAAGCAACTAAAATTAATTGATATTGGACTAAAAGAGCTATAAATATGATAAAAAGAACCGAAGTTAAAGATCAGAAAACGCCAACTGTTTTAAATGGTAAGCAATCTTACTCTAACAAAGGCACGTTAGTAACGAGAAAAGCTAAATCATTTAAAGCAAATACCACTCCGAAGCCTGGTATGGGTAAAGGGAAAGCGAGAGGTATGGGTGCTGCCGAGTTTGGCGGTAAGTTTTCTGGTGTTTACTAATGGATGATGCGCTAGCCTCACTCCTATTAAAACAAATTGCTGAAAAAAAATCAGACTTACAGAGTTTGATTTTAAATGGTACAAAAGATTTTGAAGAGTATCACTATCTACGCGGTCGTTACAATTCTCTCGACGACGTAGAACAAGAAATAAGAGAATTGCTGAAACGAATAGGTGAACACGATGACAGGAGTAGTAGTACCTGACCATATCGCAAACGAGATTGAGAAGGAAAACAAAAAGAATGAGCCTGGTTGGGACGCAAATGGATCGCCAGTTGATGATGCTTTTGTAAAACCAGAAGAAAGGGTGCTAGACCCTTCATTACTAGACAAATCCCTTTTAGAACGCATGCCAGAACCTACAGGTTGGCGTATGCTGATCTTGCCTTATAGGGGTAAATCCGTCACAAAAGGCGGTATCATGTTGGCAAAAGAAACCATAGACAGAGAATCTTTAGCAACAGTTGTTGCTTATGTTCTTAAATGTGGGCCACTTTGCTATTCAGATAAAGATAAATTTGGCGACACCCCTTGGGCCAAAGAAAAACAATGGGTATTAATTGGTAGATATGCTGGTGCTAGGTTCAAACTTGGCGACAATGCAGAGTGCCGTATCATAAACGATGACGAAGTTATCGCAACTATAGACGACCCTGACGATATTGTTAGTGTCTAAAACATGAGGAGCTATCATGCAAGATACTGAAAAAGTAGAAGCAACCGAAGAGTCAGCGCAAGAACCAACTGAGGTTGTTGAGCTTGATGAAGAGGTAACTGAAAGTCCAGAAGCAGAAGCTGCACCGATAGAAGATATATCAAAAGAAGAATCTGCCAAAGACAAAGAAGAAGACGACCTGGAAGACTATTCCAAGAATGTTCAAAAAAGGATTGCTACTCTCACTAAGAAAATGAGAGAACAAGAAAGAGCAGCTAATTCTGCTTATGAATATGCAAAAAATTTACAAGTTGAGAATGAACAACTAAGAAAAAGCAGTACAGAGTTAAAAACCAGCTATCAAACTGAAGCAGAAAGCAGATTGAAATCACAAAGAGCGCAAGCAAATGCTGTTTTGAAATCTGCATATCAAGAACAGGATTGGGACAAAGTAACTAAAGCGCAAGATATACTTGATAAAATTAATATTGAAGAAAGTAAACTTGCAAATACAAAAATAGTTCCAGAAACAGGCAATCAAGCGTCTATGGCGCAACTACAAAACACAAATAATCAGCCAATGCAAAAATCTGTAGACCCCAAAGCCGAAGAATGGGCGAATAAAAATGAGTGGTTTGGTACTGATAAAGTGATGACTACTGCTGCTTTTACTATACATGACATACTAACAAATGAGGAAGGAATTGACGCAAGCGATCCAATATACTATTCTGAACTCGACAAACGTATTCGCAATGAGTTTCCGCATAAGTTCAATGAAGTTGCAGAAACATTAACGAAGCCGAAAGTGCAGCAAACAGTTGCACCTGCAGGCAGAAGTGAAAGCACTGGTAGGAAGAAGCAAGTAAAACTTACTAAAAGTGAAGTAGAAATGGCGAGGCGTTTGAATGTGCCTCTGAAAGAATATGCAAAACATATCAGAAGGTAAAAAATTATTATGAATAAAGATACGAATACAGATGCGAAAGCATCAACAAACAACAGAACACCACGTTCTGCCGAAACTCGAGCTAAAAGTAATGCTCGCAAACCATGGCGACCCCCATCAATGTTGGAGACACCGCCTGCACCTGAAGGATATGAATACAGGTGGATAAGAGCCGAAATCGTTGGACAGGAAGATAAAAAGAACGTCAGTTCTAGGTTAAGAGAAGGTTTTGACCTTGTTAGAGCCGAAGAAATTGGCGATTTTGAAATTCCTACGCTTGACGACGGAAAGCATGCAGGTGTTGTATCAGTGGGAGGTTTGTTATTGGCGAAGATTCCTAATGAAACGCGAGAAGAAAGAAACGCCTACTTTCAAGGACGCGCTCAAACGCAACAAGAAGCGATTGACAATGATTTAATGAAAGAATCTGACCCAAGTTCTCCGATCTTACGACCAGAGAGAAAAACAAGCGTAACTTTTGGCGGTGGTAATCGTAAATAACGATAATCACCATATCTTATAAAACTGAATAAAGGATATTCATTATGGCAAATAAAGATGCACCTTTCGGGTTTCGTTCAGTTGGCAAAAAAGGCGGTGGCGTTGCAAATGGCGGTGTTACTGAGTATGAAATTGCTTCTGGCGCAACTGGAAATATCTTTTCGGGCGATCCAGTAAAGATGTTGAACACAGGTACTATTCTAGTAGCTGGTGCAGCAACAACTTTGTTGGGAATATTCAGAGGATGCAAGTTCACGAATAGTTCAGGTGAGGTAGTTTTCTCATCTTACTTTCCAACTGCAACTGTATCATCTGATATTGTAGCATTTGTTGAAGATGATCCTGATACTTTGTTTGAAGTACAATGTACTGGTTCTTTGGCTCAGACTGCTGTAGGTAACAACGTAGAGTTGGCTTACACGGCTGGTTCAACTAAAACTGGTATGTCTGCTGCTGAAATTAGTTCTACTACAGCAGCTACTACTGCTCAGTTTAGAATCGTAGGATTCTCAACTGATCCAAACAACAGTACTACAGGTTCAGCTAACGTAAATGCAATCGTATACATCAATGAGCATTTCTACACCACGGTCACAGGAGTATAAATAATGGCTATTAATCGTTCACAATTAGCAAAAGAACTAGAGCCTGGTTTAAACGCCCTGTTTGGGATGGAATATGCCAGATACGAAGCAGAACACGCTGAGATATTTGATACTGAATCTTCAGATCGAGCATTTGAAGAAGAAGTTCTAATATCAGGTTTCGGTAATGCAGAAGTAAAAGCAGAAGGAACTGGAGTCAGATTTGACAACGCTTCCGAAGGCTACACTTCACGTTACACACACGAAACTGTAGCACTTGCTTTTGCTCTAACAGAAGAGGCAGTAGAGGATAATCTATATGACCGTTTAGGAGCTAGATACACTAAAGCTCTTGCTCGCTCTATGGCTAACACTAAGCAAATCAAAGCAGCAGCAGTATTGAACAATGCGTTCTCTACAACTGGTGGTGACGGATCTACACTAATTGCTACAGATCACGCATTAAGTGGTGGTGGTACATTAGCAAACCGTGCAACTACTATGGCTGACTTGAATGAGACTTCACTTGAAGATGCGTTGATTAACATCAGCACATTTACAGATGACAGAGGTCTTAACATTGCTTTAAGAGGAATGAAACTTATCGTTCCACCTCAACTGCAATTTGTCGCTGACAGACTCTTACAATCTCCAGGGAGAGTAGGAACTTCAGACAACGACGTAAACGCAATTAGAAACACAGGTATGCTACCTGACAGTTATGTAGTGAATCACTACTTGACTGATACAGATGCTTTCTTCATCAAGACAGATTGTCCTGACGGATTCAAGCATTTTGAAAGATCACCAATGTCAACTGCGTTGGAAGGTGACTTTGATACAGGTAACATGCGCTACAAAGCTAGAGAAAGATACTCTTTCGGGTACTCTAACTTTAGAGCAGTTTACGGTTCTCAAGGAGCTTAATTGAACCAACAGTAGGGTTTATTACTCAACTACTGACTAAGGGAGCTATATGCTCCCTTTTTTAATGTCTTTATAAAGGTTTATTTTTCTTTAGATACAGAGTAAGATGATATTGTGTTTAATTAGCTTAATGAGGGCCATCTCGGTTTCCATTAATACAAAATAAAGGAGTTCATAATGGCTAATCCACATTTTCAAAACCTAATACTATGGGCAGGTAATACTGTTGCTAGTAAAAACAAAAAAAATCTTCCGATGTTTCAACCATACCCATCGGATCAAACGTACTATGGTTATTTCAATGACTTTATGACTTACAATTCTGGTGATTGGACAATAACTACAACAGAAGCTGGTTCAGGTAACGCCAGTGAAGCTCTTACATCACAAGCTGGTGGAGCTTTGTTAATTACAAATGATGATGCTGATAACGATTTAGACTTTCTACAACTAAAAGGCGAATCATTTAAATTAAGCACTAGCAAAAGAGCATACTTCTCAGCTAGATTTAAAGTAAACGATGTAGACCAATCAGACTTTGTAATGGGGTTAGGTATTACTGATACTACACCTCTTGATACTACTGATGGTGTTTTCTTTATCTCAGCAGACGGAGATGCTGGACTAGATTTTCTTGTTGAGAAAGATAACAGCAATACTACAACTGAAGATGTAGCTACAATGGCAGACGATACTTTTATAACTGTAGCTTGGTTTATTGATCCAGACGCATCAAAAGTTTATTACTCAATAAACAATGCAGAACCTGTAGGTGTTGTAAACACTAACTTACCAGATGATGAGGAACTTACAGTATCATTCGGTATTCAAAACGGTGAGGCTTCTGCTCAGACGATGACCATTGATTACGTTAATGTTCTAATCGAAAGATAGGAGAATACAATGGCAGATACAGTAACTTCTCAAACTATCCAAGATGGTGAAAGAGTTGCTATCTTGAAGTTCACCAATGAATCAGACGGTACAGGCGAATCTTCTGTAAAAAAAGTTGACGTTTCTGCGTTGACTTCTAACAGCGCAGGAGAAGCCTGTACTGGTGTTTCTATAGCACGTATTTATTGGGCCACTAGAGGTATGGGCGTTGATATTGAGTTTGACGCATCTACAAATGTCTTAGCTATGCCTTTACCTGCAGACAGTACAGGTGATGAGTATTACGATGACAGATTCAGTGGTATCCCAAATAATGCTGGCTCTGGTGTAACTGGAGATATTGACTTCACAACAGTTGGACACTCTAGCGGTGATGCCTATTCAATAATTTTAGTGTTGAATAAAAACTATTGATAGATGGCTACTAAAAGAAAAACCAAGCCAATAAGAAGGACTGTTGGTAAAGGTGGAAACTACCGCCCCACGAAAAGTGGGGCTGGTATGACCAAAAAAGGTGTTAAAGCCTATCGTAGAAAAAACCCTGGTTCAAAACTAAAGACTGCTGTAACAGGGAAAGTTAAGAAAGGTAGTAAAGCAGCAAAACGCAGAAAGTCATACTGCGCAAGATCACTTGGACAGCTAAAACGCAGTTCAGCAAAGACAAGAAATAATCCAAATTCAAGAATTAGACAAGCTAGAAGAAGGTGGAAATGTTAAATGGCTAAAAAAGCAAAAAGTGGCGGTAAAATCTGTCCAAAAGGTAAAGCTTGGGCAAAAAGAACTTTTGATACATATCCCAGCGCGTATGCAAATATGGCAGCATCCAAGTATTGTAAAGATCCAAACTATGCAAAAGGTGCAAAAGGTAAGAAAAGAGTCAAAAAAGCAGGCGGTGGATTAGTGTTTAAGGTTCGTGGACAAGGTAAAGTGATGAAAGAGAGGCTTAGATAATGGGTCAACTTAAACAATGGAGAGAACAGGATTGGGTCAGAATTGGTACTGATGGCTCGATAAAAGGGCCGTGTGGAACAAGTAAAGATAAAAAAAACCCAGATAGATGTCTACCTAGAAGTAAAGCTAACAAATTAACAAAAGGACAAAGAGCAACAACTGCTAGAAAGAAAAAAAAAGAGGGTAGAAAAGGTAAAACAGTCGTTGCAAATACGAAAGCTGCTAAAGTGAATGTGAATATGGGTGGTGAAATGAGAAAACAAAACCGCGTCAAAATGAAAAACGGTGGATTCATCGCAAAAGGGTGTGGTAAGGTTATGAACGACAGACGCAAAGTAACAACAATTTCCTAGGAAAAAAAATGGCAAAAAAGAAAACAAAAATGGAAGCTAAAATGGCAGCTAGAAAAGCTGCTAAAGTTAGACCAGAAGAAAAATCGGCAGATAATAGAATTTTATACAATATGCCGAAAAAGAAAAAAGTAGCTAAGAAAAAAGCCAAGAAAAAGAGTAAATAACAATGGCTTTGTCAGGTAGTACAGACTTTGAACCTAATGTAACTGAGTTCATAGAAGAAGCCTATGAAAGATGCGGTCTTGAACTTAGAACAGGTTATGACTTAAAAACAGCTAAAAGATCCATCAACCTCATGTTAGCTGAATGGGCAAACAGAGGACTTAATCAGTGGACTATTGAACAAGCTACCCAGACTGTAACAGAAGGAACTGCTTCTTACAGTTTGAATACTAATGTCATAGATTTATTAGATATGGTAGTTCGTAGAACTGTAAACAGTGTGGATACTGATACAAACATTACCAGGATAAGCAGATCAGAATATATAAACATACCCACGAAAAGCCAAAAAGGTAGACCTTCACAATTCTTTTTTGACAAATTAACTACACCAGCTATAAAAGTATGGCCTACGCCAGAAAATTCTACAGATATTCTAGTATTTAACAAACTTGTCAGAATGGACGATGCTGATACAGCAAGAAATACAATGGATATGCCATTTAGGTTCTATCCGTGTTTTACAGCAGGTTTAGCGTATTATTTATCTGTTAAACGTGCGCCTGATAAAACCCAAATGCTAAAACAAATGTATGAAGAAGAGTTCAGAAGAGCAGCAGACCAAGATGAAGATAGAGCTTCATTCAAACTCAAACCATCTATGCGGAGTAGTTATTGATGGCTTATGCAACTGGTAAATTTGCATTAGGTTTATGTGATAGATGTGGGTTTGAGTATAAACTTGGAGATTTAAGAGAAGAATGGAACGGCTTAAAAACTTGTCCAGAATGTTATGAGCCAAAAGCTCCTCAAATAGAACCATTGCCTGTAGTAAATGATTCAGAGGCTTTATACAATCCTAGACCAAATAACGATAAAGAAGTGGGTGAGGGTTTCGTTGTTATTAGTGATGCAAATGTTTTCAATAGTACAAGTAATAATTTTTTATCAATGAATCCATCAATCCTTGGTTCTAATTTTTCTTTATCTGAAATGACATCAGAACTAGGAACAGTTACAATCACAACATGACATACTCAGAACTAACAACTTTAATCAAAAATTTTACTGATAACAGTGAAACTACTTTTGATAACACAATTGCAGATTTTGTAAAAAATACAGAAGATCGCATATTTAATTTAGTTCAATCTGATTTTTTTAGAAAAAATCAAATAGGAAGTTTTTCTACAGGAAACAGATTTTTAACTTGTCCTAATGATTTTATTTTAAGTTTTTCACTTGCGGTTATTGATGGTTCGAGTGATTATCATTTTTTAGAAAAAAAACACCCCAGCTTTATGCAGGAATATGTACCTGATATAGCTGACACCAGTCTAAGAGGACTGCCTTTGTACTACGCAGATTTTGACAAAGAATACAGCACATCATCAAGTAGCGGTACATCTATTGTCGTTGCGCCTGTTCCCGACTCAAATTATTCAGTTGAGTTGCATTACTTACACAAACCGACAAGTTTGGTGTCAAATACAAGTGGCACTTGGCTTTCGCAAAATGCTAGAGAAGCAATGTTGTATGGTTCATTAGTTGAGGCTTATACTTTTATGAAGGGTGAACAAGGTTTACTCGATACTTACGAGAAAAGATTTTTACAAAGCATAGATAGATTAAAGAATAGAGCAGAAGCAAGAGGAAGACGTGATGAATATCGCTATGACTCGCTACGCTCACAAGTAAGTTAATATAAAGGAGAAAGTATGAAGCCTATCAAGAAACTTGAGGGCAAGACTGTAGCTATTGTCGGCATGGGCAAAAGTTGGTTTGACTACAATCTTGCAAAATCCCACGGAGTACATTTTGACGAGGTATGGGCAATAAATGCCGTAGCTGATGTCATTTTCCATGATCGTATTTTTATGTTAGATCCAGCCAGTAGATTTTTAGATTCTGATGATGCTGGTGGCCAAACAAAAAGTATGGCAAAAATATGTAAAACACATAAAGGGCCAATATATACATGCGAACTTGATAAAAGATGTCCTGGTTTGATTGAATATCCAATAGATGAAGTTGTTTCTGAATTTAAATGTCATTATCTAAACAACACAGTCGCATACGCTGTAGCTTTTGCTCTCTGGTGTAAAGTAGGTACTTTAAAACTATTTGGTATTGATTTTACATATAAAGGTAATCTATATTTTGCAGAGTCAGGTAGAGCATGCGTAGAGTTTTGGTTATGTAAATGTATGGAAAGAGGTATGACTGTAGAAGTAGCTAATTCATCATCTTTACTTGATACAGCGATACCAGGTGATGAAAGATTATACGGATATCATAGGTTAGATGATCCTAAAGTAATTCTTGCGGATAAAAATAACAATTATCGTGTTTTCAACAAAAGCTCTGTACAAACATCAACTAAAGAACAAGAAGCAGTTTTGATGGACAGATATGATAGCCATCTAAATAAAAATAAAATAGGAGAACCTAACAAATGGTAATAAAAATTACTCCAGACGGAACACCAGAGTTAGGTCTAGTAGAGGTCTCAACAACTAAATTTGGAGGACATCCTCCTGAGTTTTGGTCTCAACAGCTTGTAGAGAAAATATGCTCTTATTCAGACGATAATGAACCACATGTAAAAGAGCAAGCTAGAGCATATCAAGATTTAATTTATCAGGTTTGTTTGATTTATATCAAAAATGCTATAAAATCTTATAAAGCAAGTTTGATACAAGAGCTAATCAAAGCAGGCGAGGAAGACTTAGCTGAAATAATTAAGAGGATTTAAATATGGCTATAACTAGCACACTGACAACGAGTTTTAAGGTTGAGCTTCTAACTGCTACACACAATTTTACAAACAGTTCTGGTAACTCATTCAAATTAGCTCTATATACAAGTTCAGCGACGCTAGGAGCGACTACAACCGCTTTTACAACAACAGGGCAAGCATCAGGTACTAACTACACATCAGGTGGTGCTGCTTTGACAAATGTCACGCCAAGCTCTACAGGTACAACAGCAGTAACAGATTTTGCTGATCTTACTTTTAGTACAGCTACTATAACAGCTAGAGGTTGTATGATTTACAACGATACTAATAGTGATAAATCTGTAGCAACTATTGACTTTGGCGGTGATAAAACCAGTACAGCAGGTGATTTTACAGTAGTCTTCCCAGCAAAAGCAGCCTCGACAGCTATTATTAGAATAGCCTAATCTCATGCCTGATTCAGGATGGGGTCGATCCACATGGGGGTCTGGGCCTTGGGGTCAGCCCGCAAGTGTTAGTGTAAATGTAAACCTTACAGGTGTTGCAGGTACTTTTGCGTTAGGATCAGTCAGCGTTGACGCAGAAGCTAACGCAACATTATCTGGATTAGCAGGAACTACATCACTCGGTACAGTTTCTTTTGATGCAGAGGCAAATGTATCTGTTTCAGGCCTCGCATCTACAAGCGCACTAGGCACTCTAACTGTTGATTGTGAAGCAAATGTATCTGTATCTGGTCTGTCAGCAACTACTGGCGCACCCACAGCAGGCGTAAATGCACAAGCAATAGCAGTAGTTCCTGGAGCAGTAGGGACACTTGGTTCTATAAGTGTTGATGTAGATGGAGAAGCAAATGTAGCTGTAAGTGGTGTTGCAGCTACGAGCGCAATTGGCTCTGTTACCGTAAATCATAATGAAAAATTTACCATAAATGGCGTATCTGCAGACGGACAAATAGGTTCTGTTACTACAAATTCACAAGCGAATGTCAGTGTTTCTTTATCCGAAGCAACTGGTGAGGTTGGATTTATTGCTGTTTGGAGTATGATAGATGAAACACAAACACCAGGTTGGGATTCGATTAGCAGTTCACAAACACCTGGATGGACAGAAATAACAGAAACACAAGAAGCTAATTGGGAAGAAGTTGCTTAAATATGTTATAAAAAGGTAATATATCCAAAACGAGGGTAAAAAATATGGCAAGCACATACGTAAATGATTTAAGACTCAACGAAATGGCAACAGGAGATGCGTCAGGAACGTGGGGTACAACAACAAATACAAACTTAGAGCTTATCGCAGAAGCATTAAGTTTTGGCACAGAAGCAATAACAACAAATGCAGACACACACACTTCAACTGTAGCTGATGGTGCAACAGATCCAGCGCGATCAATATACATAAAATACACTGGAACACTTGATTCAGCTTGTACTATTACAATAGCACCAAACACACTTAGTCGTTTGCACTTTATTGAGAATGGCACAAGTGGTTCGCAAAACATTATTATTTCACAAGGTAGTGGCGCAAATGTAACCATACCTGCTGGTGATACTAAAGCAGTTTACCTAGATGGTGCTGGCTCAGGAGCTGCGGTTGTTGATGCTTTTGCCAGTTTAAACGTGGTAGATTTAAAAGTACAAGATGATCTAACAGTTACAGATGATGCGACTATAGGTGGCACTTTAGGTGTTACAGGTATAGTTACACTAACTGATGATTTGATTATTGGTGATGGCAAAACAATTGGTTCTGCTTCAGACGTAGATGCTATAACTATTGCTTCTAATGGGCAAGTAACATTTACACAAACACTTATTGGTACAGATTTAGATATCTCAGGTGATGCAGACATTGATGGAACTTTAGAAACTGATGCACTAACTATTAATGGTTCAGCATTAAATTATAAAGCTTTTGGTACTTCTTCAATTATGCTTGGAGACAATGCTACAGGAACTATTGATGCTGCTAATTATAATACTGGCTTAGGTGTTGATGTTTT
>Ga0209232_1001314_pt1 | contig 13531 bp, 16 predicted proteins | sample ETNvirenome_2_60_FD_184066 | JGI IMG/M metagenome (GOLD analysis project Ga0209232, IMG submission 184066) | Marine viral communities from the Pacific Ocean - ETNP_2_60 (SPAdes) (version 2) | ecosystem: Environmental > Aquatic > Marine > Oceanic | place: Pacific Ocean | collected 2013-06-22
TACCACGTACAGGGCTGAACATAGATAACAATTCAAATAAACCACCTATACCTTTAGATTTTTTTTCTTGTTGAGGAAACTCATCATAAGCATCAATAGTAATACCAGCATCATCTGTAAAAGGTGCGCCAGTGAAATTACTTGAAGTTTGTGGTGAAGTTGGCATTTCCATATCTTGATACTCCAAACCTACAAAAGGATCTTGAGCATAAAAAGAATCTGGAGGTATATTAAGTCTTTGTCTTACAGCTTCAGAAGCTTGAGTTGCTATTGGCACTCCTTGTGATACACCTTGATCGTATTGACTTAGATTTATGTTAAATGGAGTATTTGTGTTATTAAGAAAATTTCTATTTCCACTAATTAATGCTTTTTCTAAATTTGAAAGATTTCCAGAAAGTAAATTTTCTGCTAACGCTTGAGCAGAAAAAATACCTTGATTTGCTGTATTACCAAAATTAGGTTCTGCTGCACTTGCTGAACCAAAAGGATTAATGGCATCTATCGCTCCAGCTATGATTCCTTTTTCTGGAATTTCTTGTTGAGCTTCGTATGCAGCTTTCATTGTTTCATAGTTTGGTTGTGATTCTAACATCATATTAGATTTTTCAGGATTGTATTGTTTTTCAAACTGTTGCTCATAGAACAGTTTCTCCATAGGTTTTAATTGATTTAATATATCATTAAAATTTTTTTCAGCCATTATCTTCTTCCATCTGGTTTTGCGTCAAGTCTTAGTGTACCATAACGCCATGTTTCACCTACAGCATCACATTCTATTTTAAGTGCTACTAATCTTGCTCTTGCACGAGTGTCTACTTTATCAGTAGATGAGCTTATTGTAAAGGGTCCAAGTGGTGAGCTTGCAGCTGTGCCTGTTGGATAATTGTTTAATAGCAAAGTAATTTTAGAGTTACCAGTCAACACTTGAAAATCTGGTATAAATCTTTTTACAGACATTATAAACTCACCATCTCCTCTAAAATTAGCAACACCTGAAGATGAGAAGCTAGAAGAGCTAGTAATGTCATAATCCCCTGATTGAATAAAAGCATCAATAGAAGTAGTACCAGAACTGTTTACTTGATCAGTTCCTTTTTCATGTTCATAATATGTAGATGCACCAAAAGTATTTGTAATTCCTTGTATATCAAAATTAGGTGTAGCTGTCTTATCATACTCAGTTGCATAGGGAAGTTCAAATACACCTTGATCTAAATAGCTAGTCCTAGCTAAAGAACTTGTAGTAAATAAATTCTCTGCATAATTATATGTTACGCATCTATCTATTTGTGAAGAACCATTTTTAGGATAGAACCAATTAATTTCATTATATAAATTATTGTGTTCAGAATAAACAAGAGGGCCTGAAGTATAATTAAGTCCAAGGTGATCACCGTTTGTAGTAAACACAAAGTCTTCTACTAAACAAGGTATGTATTTAACTGTACCATCAAACTTAAAGAAGCCACCTTCACTAGACATCCAGTATACTTCACCATTAGAATAAGTTAAAGCGTTCTGTCCAATGCATCCACAGTTAGTACCAACTTGTTTTAAAGAGAAAGTAAAAGGAGGTCCTACATATTGAATAACATAAGCTGCAAGATCAGTTAATACTAATGTATAGTCTTTACCTGAAACAGCAGCAATAATTCTATTACCTTTATCTAATCTAAAACTACCTGCCGTGTTAGTAGCAGTTGGTTGATATTCATTAAAATTTTCTTGATCACTAAATCTAATAAACATAGGATCTAAAGTTGTTGTATCTCCAATAGTTGTTTCAGTTCCAAAATGAAATACATGTCTATCTCTATCAGAAACTTGTGTTAATCTACTAGCAGTTGGTGCGTTAGCCATTACAGTTGCTCTATTATTTTTTGGATTGTTTGCACCTGCATTCCAAGTAAATGTTTTACCACCATGAATTGTTGCAATTAATATTTGACCAAAGTTATCAAGGCTCCAGAGGCCTGCATCAAAAACCACGTTAGAAGATAAAGAAGCTGATCCCCATCCAATATAATATTCAACCGTAGCACCATCACTGTGCGCTGATCTAGTTCCTGCTACAGCTCTTGTTATACCTGTTAAATTATTACCAGTTATTCCTGTATAAGAAATATATTCTGCTCCTACTTTTATAACTCCTGTTAACGGAAAACCAGTTGTTGATGTTAATGTAATACTTGTACCTGATCCTCCTGTACCAGCAGTATCATCATTCAAAGCACCATTTAAGGTATTTGTAAATCCAGAAGATCCAGCCCATGCAGCTGTACCCCAACCAAGACCTGCAGTTTGGAAAGTTGTACCTACGAATACATACGGATCAATTTGTGCAGATCCTGTACCTGAAGAACTACCTGCTGAGGTAGTAGGCATAATAATTTCAAATGTGTTTGAAGTCACATTTCTTATTTCAAAAGTATTATCTTCAAAAACAGTTGTTGTGTAACCAGAACCTGTAGGAACAGTAACAGAAGAAAATTTTACATATCTTCCATTTGCTAATCCATGAGCTGTTTTATTAACTGTAACTGTTGTAGAACCAGATACTGATGTAAATGTAGCGCCAGTAATCGCTGTATCTAATGGAGTGATATCATAAAACCGGTTGTCATTAAATAAAAACAAACCTTGAGAAGTTCCTATGGCGGCATATTGTTCACCTGTTATAGAAGTGAAATCATGCTGTGCTCTTGCTGCTCCAGGTAATGTATTATTATTTGTAGTTAACTGTGACCAACCACCTATCTTTTCAGGTAGTCCATATCTAAATCTAACAAAGTCTCCATCAACCCACTGCGATTCTGCACCAGACTCAGTGATTTGTTTGTCGAAACCAGGCTTGAAATTTAATTTTTGTAGCATATAGTGCGTTATATAGTAGTTTTATAGATAAAGAAAGTAGCATAATAATGGATCATTTAGAAGCAATTGTTGAGATAAAAAATATAATAGACCCTGCTTTTATAGATAAAACAATACCTTTCATAAATAAAAAAAGTAAAACTCATTTAGGAATTGATAAAGAAGTAGATAAAAATATCAGAAATGTAAAAGGCTATTCTTTAAATGATCACACTACTACGAATAAATTTTATTGGAATTTTATAAAAACAGAAATAGAAAGATTATATATTTATTACAAAGCAAAATTTCCTATAATGAAAAGCAATATAATTAATCAAATAGATCTTTTAAAATATGAAATTGGAGGTAAGTATAATTTTCACACAGATCATTTTAGCACTACTGCTAGACATTTAAGTGTTATTATGAATTTAAATGATAATTATGAAGGTGGAGATTTAATATTTGCAGATCAAAAAGAAAAAGAAATTAAAAGATTAAAATTAACTAAAGGTTCAATTGTATTTTTTCCAAGTAATTTTATGTACCCTCATGGTATAGAACCTATAACGAAAGGAACGAGGTATAGTATAGTTGCATGGCTTCAATAAATCAAAAGGAGGATAAATTAATGAAAGAAAAACCAGAGATAAAAAGAGAAGGTAAAGTAGAAAACTTTATAGGTGTATACGATAATTATATTTTACCTGCAGAATGTGACAAAGCTATAAAGTTATTTGAGGATCAAGATAAGTTTAATAAAACCATGAACAGGCAGGTTTTTGAAAATGCTTCTACACTTGATAAAAAAGATAATCAATTTTTTGCAGAGTCTAGTAATATAGATATTTGGTGGGAACAATTAAAAAGCATGATAATTAATTATGATATGGCTTTTACAGACTATCAAAAGAAAACAGGAGCCTTAGAAGCTTATAGTGTAGATAAATTTTATTATACTAATTTAAAAATACAAAAAACATTACTTACAGAAGGATATCACGTTTGGCATATAGAACATAACAGAGGACATGATAATGAAGCTCGTGCTTTTGTTTTTTCTATATATCTAAATGATGTAGAAGAAGGTGGTGAAACAGAATTTTTACATTTTTCTAAAAGAGTAAAACCTAAAAAAGGTAGAATAGTTATATGGCCTGCAGCTTTTCCTTATGTACACAGAGGTAATCCACCATTATCAGGTGAAAAATACATTTTAACTTCTTGGATGATGTTAAAATAAATGAGTAGTTTTGATCCTTTCAAATATCAAAATTGTTTTCACACATATAAATTAAAAATTAAAGCAGAGGAAATTAATCAAGTTTTAATTTTAGTTAAAAATCTAAATACTGGTGATCAGAAAACTACTTACAACTATTTAAATGTTTTAAACTTTCCTCTTTTAAAAAAATTAAAAAAACAAATTACAGACATATTAGATAAACATAGTTTATTATTAACTGATAATTGGGCTCAATTATATAATAAAAAAAATAGTCACAGTGTTCACACTCACGGAGGGTCAGTTTATTCAGGGATATTTTATATACAGGGATCAAGTCCTACTATATTTTATGATAGAGACTATGAAAGCTACGCTAAAAAATTTGTAAAAAATGAATTACTTTTATTTCCTTCGTGGATTCCTCATGAAGTAAAACCTTTAGAAATTGATGAACAAAGATTAATAATATCTTTTAATACTATGAAGTGTAAGAAGTAGGCCTTGGACCTTTTTCAGATTCATCTCTTGAATCAGCGTCCCAATCGCCTTGTAGTTTTTCTAAATGAGCTGCATCCCATTTACTAGAAAATTGACTTATGTCTCCTAAATTTGCATCTGCATAACTTGTGTGTGGAGTTTCATCTCTGTATTCTACTTCGTCAGTAGTCACTGATGTGCCATGTTGAATAGCCCAAATGTTTGAAAATTTTTCTTGGCCCCAAAAAGAATCATCTTCGATTCTATAACCTACACCTTCATTGGGAGAAGCTCCCTCTGCAAAATTTTTAATTATAGCTTTGTCTTCAAATATTATTGTCCAGTTTGCGTTTGTTGCCATTTTCTTTCTCCTATGTTTTTATAATATAAATTAACGTTAAGTAAGGTTGTAATACTGAATTAGATGATCCAGTAAAGTTACTTGAAGTTGAACTTGAAGCGTTACCACTACCACTAAATGTTGCACTCATGTTGTGAGAGTGACCTTGACCTGATCCAGTGTTTGCAATAGTAAACTGTGAGTTTGCATTATTACTTACCCTTTGACTTCCAACGTGAGAAGCAGGATCAAAAGTACCACTAGTTTGACTAGGGTTATAGTTGTGATTGTGAGAAGCAAGTTGTCCAGTGGATAAAGAAGCATTTCCTGTTGAACCTCCAACGTTACCTGAAACGTTGATGTTTGTATTAGTATTACTAGACACGTTACCAGAGTTAGCTACAGTATTAGCTCCTCCAGTAGATGCTAAAGCTTTAGTTCCTGATTTACCTACAACAACTTCGTCTTGTAAATCTGGTACGTTAAAAGTAGATGATCCATTACCTGCTCCATAAGTTGTTCCTATCACTGCAAATAAAGCTGCGTAAGTTGATCTTGAAACAGCTGAACCGTCACATTCTAAAAAACCTGTTGCTACACTTGATTTTGTCCAAGGAACTACTGTTCCTGTTGGGATACCACCTACAAGAAGCGATCCCGCATTGATCATTTCTGTTCCACCTGAATATAGTGCCATTATGAGTCTCCTTTTACCTTGGATAAATTAATTTTAAATTTTTCTCCAGATATATTATTAATCATAAATATATCATTTTCGCCTTCTTGTAAAGTCCAATTCCCTTTGGTGCCGTCCACCACATTACCTTTTTCTTTAAATTTATTAGTCAGATGTAAGTCACCTGTATATATGTCTCTAAAAACATTACTAGCTGCTCCTAAATCATACGTATCATTTGCACCTGGTAATATATGCCCTGAAACTCTTAAAGCCCCTGTTGAACTAAGAGCTTCGTATATATCTGATCCATCAGTATATAATATTTTTTTACCTTTATCAGCTGTTCCCCAAGTAACACCTGATCCACCACTTGGTTTAAATGTTACAGTAAATGCTCCTGTAGTATTGTTTTCTACGATATAAGTTTTTTCAATAGTCTGTGGAATTGTAACATCTATATTTTGACTAATAGTTCCTGTTAATTTTATTATTTGGTTTTTACCATTAGACAAGACACCATTAGAAAATGTTAAAGTTGCACCACTAGTTGTATTTACAGTAACAGCTTCATAACCACCTATTGCTTGTTCTAAAATAAGTAAATTAGTATTTGTAAATTGTCCCCAAGTTCCTGGATTTTCTCCAGTTGCTTGCACTGTTAATTTTAAACTTGCTGATGTAGTATTTGCCATAGTTTTATTTTATTGTATTTTTAATCAAAATCAAGCTACTTCTTGCCAGCCAGGAGGATTAATAGGAGCATTGCCTCTAGAAACTTCACTCCATAATGTTAACCTAGTACCAGTTGATTGAGTTATAGTCATAGGTATTCCTGTTAGTATTGCTAATGAATCTGGTGCTGATGCAGTTCCTTCCTGCATAGTCATCGCTTGACCAGTTAAATCTACTAAAGTATTAGCATCTAAAACAGCTGTACCAAGAGCTGCTGTCATAGCAATACCTGTTTCAGTGACGTTAGCATCTCCAGTAACTGTTGGAGCATTTTCTTGCATAGTCATTGCTTGACCAGTAACTGAAACATTTACATTAGCAAAAGCAACAGTGCTTCCTAAATTTATATTAAATCCAATTCCTGTTACATCTTCTGTTGTAACATCAGTAAACGCTTGAGCAGTTCCTAAAACTAATGGTGTTGAAAATCCTGTTTCAATAACGTTAGCATCTCCAGTAACACTTGGAGCGTTTTCTTGCATTGTTAATGGGAATCCTGTTAAAGCAACAAGAGCATCTGCTGTAATCTCTGTAACATTACCAAGTGACATAGGAAGAGGGAAAGTTCCTACGATTCCACCAACTGTAGCTTCAACTTGTACGTTTACTCCATCAATAGTATTGGAGCTGAGTGTAGCAAAAGGTGATTCACCAAATGCATTTAATGTATCTTGTTCAGGAGTTATGTTTGCAACAGTTAAATCAAAACCTGTTACAGGGACATCAGAGTTACCAATTGATTCAGTTGTAGTTCCTAAAGTATTAGTTAAAGCTTGTCCTGTTACGTCTATAAAAGCTCCTGCAAGACCGGAAAGAGTACCTGTTGCACCAACCATTGGTTGACCTGATACAGATACGTTAGCGTTTCCTTTAATTACACTAAGTGAATTTTCTTGTGCGGTTAATGCAATACCAGATGGATATGCAATTACGCTTGAAGCGTCAGCACTAAAGGGTGCCTCTGAATATGCGGTAACTCCCAAAGCCATGGAATTACATCTCTTCTAGTTTAAATCTGTATTTTTTACCTGATTTGTTATTTAAAATAAATAAACTTTCTTCACCCTCTTGAATAGTCCAATTACCTTTTGTACCATCAACAGCGTTACCTTGTTCTTTTGCTTCGTTAGTTAAGTGTAAGTCTCCAGTGTATATGTCTCTCCACACATTACCTGATGCACCTAAATCAAATGAATCATTAGTTCCTGGAACTATATCACCTGTAACAGTTAAAGTAGATCCATCAAAAGTTAAATTAGCTTCACCATTTAAACTATCTGCATCGGAATAAGTAGCTACTCTATTATTTGCTCCATTTGCAGTAGACGTAATTGCTGCTGCAGCAATAGTTTGAAAAGATGGAACTGCTCCAGCTCCTGCTGAAGTTAATACTTGTCCTGAAGTTCCTGTTGCTACTGCAACTGGATTCCCACTTGTGTCATAACTAATAAGATTTCCATCTGTACCTGCAGCCATTTTGGCTAGTGTAACTGCATCATTAACAATCTGAGCTGTGTTTATAGCATCGTCTGCCATAAGGGCATTTGTAATTTGATCATTTGCAATGTGTGCTGTGTCTATTGAACCATCAACATATTGATTGCTGTCAACACTGTTCGCTGCCATTTTAGCAAGCGTCACATTAGAATCAGCTATCTTAGCTGTTGTTACTGCATCGTCTTGAATTTCTGCTGTCGCTACCCCTGAATCTTTGATTGTTATTGCACCAGAACTAGCGGCAAAATTGTCTGAGCTAAATGAAGCAGCTCCTTTGGTAGACGTAGAAGCATCTGCTAAATTAATAGTAACATCTCCTGAAGATCCACCGCCTGATAAATTTGTACCTGCTGTAACAGCAGTAATATCTCCAACTGTTGGAGTTTGGAAAGTTGGAGGTGCCCCTGCACCTGCTGAAGTCAAAACCTGCCCTGAGGTTCCTGTTGCAACTGCTACAGGATTACCTGAAGCATCATATGAAATAATATTTCCGTCTGTTCCAGGTGCCATTTTAGCTAATGTAACAGCATCATCTACAATAGAAGCAGTTACTACAGCGTTTGACGCAAGTTGGTCTGCACCTACTGCATCGTCCGCAATCTTAGCTTGAGTAACATTATCATCTACTATAGATGCCGTGACAACAGCATCTGATGCAAGTTGATCTGCACCAACAGCATCGTCTGCAATTTTAGCTTGAGTTACTGCATCGTTTTGAATTTCTGCTGTGGCTACTCCTAAATCTTTAATTGTTATTGCTCCAGAACTAGCAGCAAAGTTATCTGAACTAAATGATGCTGCTCCTTTAGCAGATGTAGAAGCATCAGCTAAATTTATTGTGACATCTCCTGAAGATCCACCACCTGTTAAATTAGTTCCAGCTGTAACTGCTGTAATATCTCCAACTGTAGGTGTTTGAAAAGTAACAGCACCTGATCCGTCAGTTGTTAAAACTTGAGAAGCAGATCCGTCTGATGTAGGTAAAGTATAAGCTGAAAGAGCAAAGTTTGATCCATCACCTTGAATAATTTTTCCTGCCGTTGTTGCTAATCCTGCAACGTCTTGTAGTTGAGCATCTAGTCTTGCATTTGCAACAGTACCACTTGCTAGTGCTGTTGCATTTAAATTTGTTAAATTACTTCCATTGTTTGCAACAATGTTTCCGCTAGCATCTAGTATAACTGATTTAGATGCAGGTAGAGTACAGAAAACATCTTTAGTACCTGCAGGTAAATTTACTGCAGCATCACTATTAGATGAAGATATGATAGTAGTTCTAGCTAAAGTGCCAGCTGCTACTGTTCCTAATCCTACTTCAAATTCACCATTGTTAGCAACGATGGCATAATACGTTGTATTCGTATTTCCAATTGCAGATGAAAATGTTTCAAAACCTGTTACTGCTCCTGCAAGAGTAAGCGTACCCGTACCTGTAGTGGTAGAGGTTTCTTTTACTCTATCATTTACGACTAATGCCATTTAATTCTCCTTAACCAGATATTCTTAATATAGCTGCTGCTGTAGTAAATGCTGGGAACTGAATTGTAAAAGTTCCTGATGTAGCTGTTTTATCTGATCCAAAATCTAAAACACATACTGTTGCGTTAGTAACAGCTGAAGATGTATTGTAGATCATAGCACCTCTAGCTGTCAACGTAACACCTGTGAATGATAGATCTGCAAAGTCAACGATAGCAACACCACTTGCGATAGATGTTCCACCATTAACTAATGCTCCACCACCAGAAGTGTATGTGCCTGTATTTCCAACTTCGTTAGTAGCTGTAAATGCAGTAGTTGATGAGTTTAGAGTTGCGGAGCTAGTATAAAGAGCTAACTTAAACTTATCACCACCAGATGATTTAAAATTTTGATCACCTTCTAGTAATTGTTTTTTAAAAGCATTTGCGATTGCCTGTGTTATAGCCATAGTATATCTCCTTTTATTTTCCTATTCGAGGAACACCACTTTGATATTCGTCTCGTCTTCTTCTTCCCATTTGCTCTATTGAGAAGCCTTCTATTACTTGTTTATACTTTTGTTCGTATAATTGCAATAGGTCTTGTGGGCCTTTTAAAAAACCGTAGGCCTCGACTAGGCATGCATATAAAAGTCCATTGGGAAAATTCTGACTTATATATGTTTGAGTATTTGTACTAGATAATCCGGGATCTTTCAAGATATAATTTAATTGAATTGTGTAAGTAGCATCAGGTGTTGGTGCAACTACAATTGTGCTTTCGTCCCATAGACTGTAATATTTTGGTACTCCTGTATCTTCTGTAGGATTAAATTCTGACATAAAACTAGTATCTCTATATTGTAAAAATTCTCTGTTGTTAGGTTGAGAACTTCCTTGTGAATCAACTATTTGTGCAGATCTAACAACTAATAAACCTGCAGGTCTACCAATAAATCTGTCATTAACAATTAAATTAGCTGTATCATATCTTCTGTTATTATCAGAATCTATATCTCTAAGAATTCTAAATTCTGCATTTTCTATAAATCCATTTAAGATAGTTGAAGTAAAAACGTTTGCATCAACTTCAGTATAATCTCTAATTTTATCTAGTAATTCTGTATATGTCATAATTAACCTCTATCATTTATTGGTCCAATTGTACATTGAAAACCACCTCCTGTTGCTGCACTCGTAGCATTATTAGCTAATTCAAAATCAAAACCTGTTTGTATAGTAACCGTAGTTGGCATTCCAGGATTACTTTCAGTTCTAGTTGATAGAGCTGTAATTTTATATGCTCCAAAAACTTTAGCTCCACTAGAATGAGAACTTGCATTAGTTTTTTTAGGAGCTACTCCTCTGTATGGAGCGCTTGTTCCTCTAACACATCCTGTTAAATTAGTTCCTGAGATTCCGCTATATTCAACAACTTCATTTTCAAATAAACCACTAATGAGATTTACTTTTTCAATAACAATAAATCCACTTGAAGGCATACCAGAAGTAAAGTCTAATGTAATTGTGCTATCAGTGCTTGTAATATCTCCTTGTAAAACCATTCCTGATACTTGCAATGTAGATTGATCAACACCACCTACAACTAATTGTTTAACATCTCTAAATCTTACAATATCATTTACACTCATGTTACCATTTTCAAAAGCTACAGAAACAGTTGCATCTGATGCTTTAGTTGTAAAAGGATCATTAGGTAAAAAATCTTCTGTTGGAAATTCTGTTCTTGCAGGTCTTGCTTTTTCTAAACCTTGTGGATCAGCAACAAAAGGTTTTGGTTCTAATTGTGGTTGTTTACGTTCAAACTCGGAGTAATGCACAAAGGCACCATTCCATTCTGTAACCATTTCTCTCCATGGGAAAGCTAAACCGCTTCGATCAGAGATTGCTAAAGCGTGTTTCCCTTTTGCAAACTTTGCCATTATATCTCCGGATAGTAAGTTTTAGGTGATATGTAAACACTTGCAGATGAACCATCTTCTTCTAATGCTCTTTGTAATTCATCTTCGTAAAGCATTTTCATTTCTTGTGTTCTTTGAGGAGCTTTCTTTTGTGATATGTAATAAGCTAAACCTGCACACATACATGGTACAAATCTATTAACAACATCTGCTTCGTTAGTATATTTACCTGCATCTTGTAATCTTTGCAGATAATAGAAAAACATAAAGTCACCAACTTGTTCTGCACCTGGAGTTAAATATAAAGTGACTGTTACTTTATCTATAAATCTTTGCACCCAATATTGAGAAGGTTGACCTGTAGCAGTTTTATTTGAAAAGGCTGAGTATTGTGATCTGTTTACTTTTGCTAAAGGTGTATCTACATTTGAAGATCTTCTATAGCTAGCTTCCAACATATCAGAAGCCATATTTACAAAATTTGTAACAGTATCATTTATTGAATGTGAAGCAGCTGTTGTATCATCAATTCCTCTATCAGCTGTTGAAGTAAGAACTAAATTATTTCCTGAAATAGAACTATATTGAATTATTTCGTTATTTATTTTTATTTTACCTGAAGCAGGCATTTGGTTTACATCAGCCACTGGAATAGTTGTTGCTGTAGCATTTATTGCAGATGTTAAAGTTGATGTAATTCCATTAGAAGCACCATCGCTTGGAGATCTAAATATTACATATTCATTTTGACCACTAACTAAACTAAAAGCATGTTCTCTAACTTGCCAAAAATGGATACCTCTATTGTCCCACTCTTGAAGCATTATATTTAATGATCTTCTGGCAGAACGTAAATCATTACCTGAGTAATCAAAGAAACCTAATCTTTCAAAAGCCTCAGTTATAATTTCATCGATCGAGAATGTTTTCTCGAATGTAGTTGTGCCTGAAAAAGCCATTTATTCTCCTATGTAAAGAATACAGAACAAACTGTTACGTGTTCAGTAGTAAACGCTACACATAAATCTGATGTAAACTGAATAGGTCCAGGAAACATAATAACAATTGGATTTCCACCAGAAGTAGTTCCACTTGTTTTATATTTAAATTTTACTGTTCCAGAAGCTCCACCATCTTTTAAATGAAAGTCACCTCCTGTAGCAGTTGTATTAAGTACAACTCCTAAAGCTTTTGTTCTCCCTGTTTTTACAATTTTATTTTCAGTAGTGACATTTGCATTAAGTACATTATCACTTGATCCGAATGCTTGCATATTTTTCTCCTTAAAATTTATGCGGGCCCGAAGGCCCACATTAAATTATTTATTACTGTGAATCAAAAGGCGTTGCCAAAGATCCAGTAGCATTAAGTAAACCTTCAACTAAATAAAGGTTTGCTGCAACTGCAGTAAACTTAATGTAAGAACCTCTTAAACCACCTGTTGTTGCAACAGAAGCACCAGCTTCACCATTTAGGTTAACTTCATTGTTTGCTGTTGCTGGAACAAATTGTTTTCCAGATACAGAAGCATCAATTCCAAGTGTAACCATACCGATAAATTTGTCGGCAGTGTCAGCTGTTTTAATTGTACCAGTGAAATCATCTGTAAAAAGAATTTCAAAAGTAGTTCCAATTGTGCTTGGATTGTTTGGATCACTTCCCGGTCCTGCACTTGCTGAATCAGCCGATGCATTAATTGCAGGGATTGTGATTGCAGTTGGTGTGCCTGCAGGATCCATAGTTACAAGTCTTCCTGCGTGAGCAGCAACAGTTAAATCAGTTGCTAAAGTTAATGCAGGGACTGCTCCCGGTCCAATTGATTGAAAACCATTTTTTGATCTTACTGGTCCGTCAAAGGTTGTATTTGCCATAATTATATCCTCCTAGTTTCCGATCATATTCTCTAGGCCGTCGACTATACGCGTATATGATCTATTTAAATTGTATAGTAAGTTTTTTATATACTAGTTTTTAGTAGAGTGCAAGAGAGCCTGTGATGTGGAGTGGATTTTTTCCAACGATGTAGCTTTTTGTTTAAGTAGCTACGGAAACTTGCGGAGCCGCATCTTCAACTTTATTTAGCAGATGTTCTTTTTTAGCTTCTGCTATTTTAATATGACTTAGAACGTCTCTAACTTTTCGATCTATTCTAACCATATTAAGGGTATATCTACCCTCTTTAAGATGTTCCTGCTCCCACTGTAAGTCCAGACCCCTCTTTTGCTTGTAAAGGTCGTTTAAGTGTTGCATCATTTTTTCCATCTATAACCTCCTCATAGGTTATTCTGTTTATCTTGTTATCATAAGATATTCCAAGATATTCCCAAACTATACTTT
>Ga0209232_1001315_pt1 | contig 13521 bp, 14 predicted proteins | sample ETNvirenome_2_60_FD_184066 | JGI IMG/M metagenome (GOLD analysis project Ga0209232, IMG submission 184066) | Marine viral communities from the Pacific Ocean - ETNP_2_60 (SPAdes) (version 2) | ecosystem: Environmental > Aquatic > Marine > Oceanic | place: Pacific Ocean | collected 2013-06-22
CCCTCTTCTACTTTTGTCCCAACTTCAGGCGCACCATCGGGAGGACAAGCTTCTAACGCTGCTTTTGGTACTTCTGGTGCTGGAAGCGTTTCTGGCTCTTCGTATCGTTGAGTCTCTTCTCTTTCTGTATAAATAAGTTCGTTAGGCGTAAACTCCATTGCGTTATAGGAGGGATATTGTGCATCGCAGATGAAGACATTTCCATCGGGATCATTACTTACTAAATTATCGTTCTCTTTTGAACTTTTTCTTGTTTCTACGCAGCCAGGTATATCAATCACAGGCATCCCAACATTCAATACCACAGGGACATTAGGGATATTGATTGATGGAGCGTTAATAATGTAAGTGTGTACAGGTTCTATTTTTATTCGTTCATTTCGTATCAGTATTCTATCAACACCTATCCGTAAAATCTCTATCAAAATCTAGGCAAAGAAAGTCCAGCACTCCCAGCAGCTTTAGGCTTTGCAGTAGGAAGAACAGGGCCAGAAAGTCCAGGCATCTTCAACGATCCAGTGACCTGTTCGATCATCTGCTTCTTTAACTTCTCTTGATTCTCTTCATTAGTAATCCAGAGATAACCAAAAATACCGCCCCCTGTTAAAGAGATCACCAACAGGAAAGACAGTACACTGATAATGTTCAGAATTTTTTGCATGGTAAAAGAAGCTATTTTAAAAGCTATTACTCATACAACTCTAATCCTTTTTATGGGTTTAGTCGCTTTGCTGCCGTTGCATTTGTTACTTCAGCAGCAAGTTCAACTAAATACCATTAAGACCAAGGCTTACCAACAGCAGTTGTTGGAGTAGCAAGAGCAGCATCTATTCTTGCTTCTACAGCAGCAACACCGTCAGAACCTAAAGCAGTCTTAACCCAACCAATGCAAGTAGCAGCATCTAAAGAATCGTAAGCTTTGAAGTCAGAAGGGAGACTGGAAGGCTTTGTAAAAGTCACCTCACCTGTTTGCCTTGAGTCAGGAGCTTCTGTGTTGTCAGAGTCATCAATTGCTTTACAGCGATAGATAACTTTGGTGACGTAACCATCAGAGATCTCACGATCTAATGTGTTTACTTCCCAGACCTTGTTAATAGCCATTTTGAAAATCGTTTAAAAATAGTTTAACTGTTTTCAGGAGAAGGTTCTTCTGAATTAACTTCAGTAGACTCTTCTGCAAACTGAATACCGCCTTTCAATTGAAGAATCTCGGCGGTTACTTGGTTAAGGGCAGACTCTAATTGCGCTCTATACTTTGTCTTCTCTTCAAGAGTCTCTTTCCACTGAGTAAGTTTATCGGACATGTGTGATTAAGAAATACGTTCCAATAATACTAAGAGTATGGGCTAGTACCAAGTGTGGCTGTATCCCATTGCGCTTTTAGTTCATCAGTTGTAGTAGCCGACCCAATCGCAGTAGCGGCTGGAGCGTCCCTTAATGCTTGCTTCTTAGAAACAATGCTAGAGGTATCAGCACCAGTTTCTTGTGCTTTTTGAAATTCAATATCAAGTTCAGAGAGTTTAGGTGTTCTTGCTTCTCTGATTTTTGCTTTGTGAATTTCTCTGGCTTTCGCCATGTTGATTCCGAATCCCATAATTAATTAAGGGGTGTAAGTCCAAGCATCCCTAAAGGTTCGATCTGTAGGAATATCATCAGCCGTTACAGTGTAAACGGTTTTGCCTTCAGGAACAGCACCATCTTTTATTTCATCAAGAGTGCAACTTTCATCAATCGGAATAACAATTGCAATTCGACCATCATCTTGTTCATAGATATATCTGGTCTTTAGTTCAGTTTCGTTAAGCATAATTAAGAAGATCCGAAAACGGTAAACATCATTAAAGCCCAATCAACATTGGTTGAGCCATCATTATGGTTTGTAAGTTCAAAATATCCTGTATTTATATTATCAATATTAGTCGGATAACAACGAGAACTTTCTGGAAGATCTCTTGATCCTGAAGCACAAACAATATAGTCAACAGCTAAAGCCGTGGTAAATGTTACCCGTGTTTGGCCTGTTCCATAATCCGTATAAGACTGAATATTCCAGTTTCTTCTTGCGCCGTGATTCGTTTGGTTGAAATTACCGTAAGCTTTTGCTGTGTTCTTTGCAAAGACTGTATGCCATTGATAGCTTTCGTGACCAAGGTTGTAAGTATAATTAGATTCAGGATAATGATGTCCAGCAGATACTACTTTGTCAGATTGAGTGTAGAACTTTTGTGAGTTGTCGTAGTAAAGAGAAACATGACTATTTTCTCTGGCATCAATTAAAGCTTCGGAACCACTAGCACTTTCAAGCTGAACTCTAGATCCACGCAGAGCTAATATTCCTGTCCCTACATCCGCAATAATAGAATTTCCTCCGTCATGGTATAGCTCTAAATCTGACCCAGTTCCGAGTTTTAATTTATAATTGTCTTCTAAAACTACATGTCCTACTACCTGTACACCGTTAGAGAGTGTATAAAACTTCGCTGAGTTGTCGTAATAGAGTTCTACGGCTCCATCATCATTAAATTTAGCTAATGTTTCACCACCGCCTGCACCTAAAATTTGGAGTTGAGATGTTCTTATAAATAATGATTGAGCAGCAGCAGAATCAATGTAGTTATTACCACTGTTATGATAGAGCTGCAGATCATTACCGTCACCAAGAATAAGTGTATCTAGATCGCCTAGTTTTACATGACTCGTAACTTCTAATATTCCATTAACCTTCGCACCACCAGTGGTGGTTTCGAGCATCTTGACATTGTCGTAATAGAGTTCTACGGCTGCGTTAGGTTTTAAAACGATACCATCTTCCGCATTTGCTGGTTGGATTCTTATATCACTAGAAGCGTTAACATCTCTAATGACTGACTCAACACCATTATGGTAGATTTTTAAATCATTATCTGATCCAAACCGAGCTTCAATATTATCTGCAAGTTCAAGTACACCTAAATTATATAAACTTCTACTTGAGTTAAGAACTACAGTTCCGTTTATAGATAATTCATTAGAATCTACAGTACCACCTGCATCAATTCTTCCATTAACGGTTATACCGTATGTATCTGTCTGAAGCTTAATACTATTGTCATAGTACAAACGTACTTCAGATTGGTATACCATGATGTCAGTTTCCCAAGCACCATCGGCATAATTTGCAATATAAAAATCACCGTTAGTATCTATAAGGAATCTACGTTTATCAGCGTTGTCGTCACCTTCGTCAGCATAAAGTTCTATTGATCCATTACCTCCTTCAGCACCTTTTACTCGAATACCCCCACTAATTGTCTCAAAATGTTTGACGTTGTCGTAATAGAGACCTACTGATCCATTAGCTTCTGCTGTTATTTGATTCTCATTACCTGCTGAATTTTTTATAGCAGTAACATTAGAATTAATATATAAAAGTCCTGTTCCAGATTCAGTGATTTTTGACTGCGTTCCATCATGGAAGATTTCTAAATCCGATCCCGTTCCAAATAAAGCTTTTACGTCATCATTATGTATAACATTACCCGTTAAAGTTCCACCTGTTAAATTTAACTTAGTGGATAAATCTATTGCACTCCACGCTCCATCACCTCTTAAATAATTAGAACTTGAAGCTGTACCTGATGTTGCTAATTTTGATAACGCAACAGCAGCAGAGTTGTTTATATCGGCATTAACAATTGCGCCATCTGCAATACCAGCCGAATTAACTTGTGTGAGTGTCATGTTTTACTCTGGATCTGAAGGTTTATCGGCTATGAGTTTGGCTTTCCAAGCATCTTTAATACTCTGAGTCCAAACAGCATTACAAACAGATTTTACTTCATCTGCTATAGCCGTCACTCCATCAGGCTCTTTATCTAAAGGATTATCTACTAGATTATCGGATGCATCTAACGTACCAGGTTGTAAAACAAAGCGTTCAAAAGATCTGGTCAGTTCAACATTGTCCTTTTTTATGACCACGGCCTTTCTGACCTGTACAGCTTTATACTGGCCAACGACCTCAATTTTATCGTACTCAATAGACTCGGATAAGCTCATTTTAGGAACGTCCTCCAGACGAAACAGGTTTAATGGGCTTAGTTTATAGACGTGCTAACGGTCTAAATATAATAAAAACCGCCAATATTCACAAAATGTCCACTCATGTCTCCACCATTAAAACCGTTATTTGAAGAATCTTTAAAATATAACCTTCCAGAACTTCCTTCAAATTGTCCCATTGGGCCTGTAGTAGAACCTGTATTAGAATGTACAGCAGCACTGTAGTAAGTACTTGAAAGACCAGTAAAAGGGAAGCTAGTTAAATATTGACCAGTGCCACTTGAACTACTACCAAATGTTCCATATATCTGAAATGTTACCAGTCTACCTATTTTAGTATAAGTAGAAATTTCATTAGTAAAGGAGCCGACACCAGAAGTTGGAGTCCATGTGCCCTCTTCATAATCGTCCAGTAAATTTACACTACTACCACCATACGGACTAAATGCTATTCCATAACCTGCATCCATAAAAATATGACCAGTTGGATGAAGATCCCCATAGTCGGTGATCCCTAATTTCTCAACCCAACTACCACTCTTTTTAGATCTAAAACCTAGTCTGTTATCGCCAGCGTTTTGAATACGCCAGTTATCATCATTGTCATCACCTTCATCTGCCGTAAGGCTTATTAAAGCTCCACCACCTTCTCCACCTTTAATTTCAATATGACCATCACCAAGATTCCCAGTAGTAACAACTTCTAAATATCCTGCTGATAAAGTAGTACTTATTTTAGCTCCGTACTGAGTAGTCTCAAATTTCTTAGCACCGTTCCAATAGAGTTCACATGACCCACCTGGATTAAAGGTTGCATAATACGCAGCAGCAGCATCTTTTGTTAGACGTATAGCTCCGTCACTCTGTAACCATAGAGGATGATCATTTATACATTCAATAACGCTGTCAGTGCCACTATGGTAGATTTGTAGATCTGAACCAGAACCAAAATTCGCCTTGTAATTATCAGGGATGTAAATACCTTGAGTAGCATCTAGATAAGTAGATGTATATAATCGACCTGTTACGATTGCTCCATTAGCGTCAGTATTGAATTTATTAGCGTTGTCGTAATAGAGTTCTACAGCTCCGTCTGGTATTACTGAAATACCTGTTTCTGTCGTTTTAGCTCTAATAAATAAAGTTCCTGTACCATTTTGGAGGTATGAATGAGATCCATCATGGTAGATCTGGATGTCATTACCATTTCCAACAGTTATACCAGAAGTTGCTGGTGCTCCATCATCAAGATGTAAAGAACCACTAATATCTACTCCCCAACTTGCAGTCTCAAACTTCTTACTACCGTCATAAAAGAGTTCTACAGCTCCGTCTTTTTTAAAGAGAGCTGCTTCTTCAGTACCACCAGTTAAAAATATTTTTAAATCACCAGTTATATTTTTTATAAATGAGTCCGTACCATTATGGTATAGATAAAGATCATTCCCTGTCCCAAACTGGGCTTGAATATTATCTCCAAATTGAAGAGCTGCATCTAATACTTCTATATGTTCAGCACCGACTGCATCGTCTGCAATCTTAGCTCCAGTAACTGCATCAGCAACTATCTTTGCACTTGTAACTGTGTTATCACTTGGTTCGCCTATACCGCCTGACTCTTGATAAAGAATAAAATCAGGAGCCGCCGCTAAATTAGTTGCTGTTTTAAATCTAGATCCATCAACAATAAAACCAGTAATCCCACTTGTGGACGTACCAGAATTAGGTCGTTGAATTACACCGCCATAACTAACTAATAAAGTATTTGCTGCTGCTGGGCTAACTGCTGTAGTTGTTCCAGAAGTAACAAGAGTAAAATCATTCCCTGGATAACTAGCCGATCCATCATTAGCAGCATTTCTAAGAGCTAAATATTTAAAATCTGGGCCACCACCTCCACCACTTACCTTTGCTACCGATCCATCATCTTTTTTGAAAAACAGTTCAGCCGTATCCGTTCTTATAACGGGTTCACCTACCACCATGTCAGAGGCAGATGGATCGCTGCCACTACCTCTTTTGAGCTTAACTGTCGTAGACATTAGTTATTCCTCAGATGGTTTAGTAAGTTCCACCATCAATATCAAAACCAGAAACAGATCCGTTCTCAAGGAATGTAACTAGATCAGATAAAGCGACCTGAACCATTGTACCTGCATCATTAACGACTAAACGATCAGCAGCAGCCAAGGTTGTTGAAGTAGCTGACGTTCCACCATCACAACAAGTGTTCAATTCAGTGGTTGTTACGGTTGCTCCATCAAGGATTTCTATCTCTGTGGAAGTTAAAGCTGCTAAAGCAGAAGAACCGCCTGATTGACAAGAAGATAAGTTTGTTAAATCCGTGGCTGATGCTTGCGCTCCTAAACTTGCCCTTGCTGTCGCTCCTGATTCGATAACAAAGTTAGATCCATCACCAACAATAAACCCACTATCTGAAGGAGTTAGACCAGCTACATCTGCTAACTGTGCGTCATAAGCTTGAACATCTGAGCCAATAGCAACTCCTAGAGCTGTTCTTGCTGCACTTGCTGAAGTTGCTCCTGTTCCACCATCTCCAATCGCAAGAGTTCCAGTGATTGAACTTGCATCTAACTTGACCGCCAGTTCTCCTGACTCAATAACAACACCACCATTGCTCTTCAAATCGGCAGACATTGTATTGCCTGATTTCTGAAGACCATCACCTGCTGCAATTTGCCCTGCACCTGAGAACTGAGCAAATGTAAGGTTGTTGGTTCCTACAACTGCTGAACCTTTATCAGAAGTACAGACGAAACCGTTTTCAGCGTTAGTTGTTCCTTTTTCTATAAAAGTAAATACTCCAGCAGCATCAACCCCTGTCGCTAAATCGTCTGTTCTTGTCCAACTGCCACCACTAACGACTTTATAAATACCGTTTTGAGACGCTGTTGATTGTCCTGCAACAAGTACTCGATCATCAGCAGATAATGAAACACCGTCTACAGACTGAGTTCCACTTAAAGTTAAATTTGAAGTAGAAACAACAACACAAGAATCTTTAATATCTAATCCTTGAGCAACTCCATCTACATATCCTTTATTTGCTGCGTCATTATCAGAAGTACAATCTGCAAGGTTTGTGATTTTCTGACTATTAGCAGAAACAGCAGCCGTTGGAGCTGCCATCTGATCAAGTCTATTTACTTGTACTCCTGTATCAAAATCAGATATTTTTGTATGCGCTATTGATGGTATATCAGCAGCAACTAAAGCTCTATACGCAGCCGCCGCAGCCGATCCAGCAGTAGGGCCAGCAAGAATGTAGTTAGCTGTCTGGGTCGTTTCTTTGTCGAAATATTTACCTTTACCACCTACAGGAATAATGGATGTTGCCGATCCACCTGCACCACCAGTTCCTTTACCAAAGTAGAGAATCTCATTACCTTCCGAAAAAGCTAATTCTGCGTTTTCAAGACTGGTAGGTGCTGAACTTCCAGTGCTTCTTTTGATTCTTATAGTGTTAGCCACTAGAAGTTGCCTCCGTCTGTAATTGTGCTAGTAGTCCAAGATGCGTCAGCCTTAAGACTTGACGATGTACTGTCATAGTAAACGATAGATCTATTTACAGCATTATCCAAGTTAATTATGTCAGTAGCACTAGCACCTTGCGGCCCTTGAGTTGCAACCGTTATGACTGAACTATTGCTTTCATCAACAGTTACAGTGTTTTTATTAGTGGTGACGTTAACAGTAGTCATGCAGTGTATCCTTCATCCATATAAATAGTACCTTCTATCCAGTATTCTTTCAGCCCTGCACCGTTAGTTAATAACACATCATATTTATATTCATCAGCAGTAAACGTAGTTGTTTGAGTATCTGTAAGCGTCCAAGTCCATGTCCCATTCGCTGCACTTGTAATAGCACAAGTGGCATCAGCAGCTTTAGTCGTACGACCAGAATCCCAAATCTGACTTGCGATTGAATATCCTGAAAGATTTACTGCACTACCTCCCGAATCTTTCAATGTGACCGAGACACTGTGATCCGACCTTCGTTGGATCGTCATGTCATACGTTCCAGGTGCTATCGCCATAGGAATCTTTGCTTATCTTTTAAGTATATCAAGCTTATGCAGGTTTATTAGGCCAAGTCACTTCCTCTGGATTGGATAAAGTTGATGGTAAATCTCTAAGTGTTTGTCTATATTCCTTTCTCGCATCACTCATTGTCAGGTCTGAACTAGCCCACCAATCCGTTTCTGCTAAAAGTTTATTACGATTTTCTCTTAATAAAATCCATTTAGCATCATGTCCATTACTGGAAACAGTATTAGAAGTAAAAGTACAGTCCTCATAACTATCTCCTATTGATACTTCTCCTTCCGCAACAACAGCAATAGATCCTTCAGGTGGCGACCATAAAGTCATATCTCCATTCCATTCCACAACATTAATTACTTTTTTATCTTCAATGATTGCGTAACGAGCCATAGGTCTAAAAGCCTTCTTTTCTATTTTAGATAATTGGAATCCAATACTAACCCGATCACATTCACTTCCTACACAATGCCAAAAATAAGGCTTAGTTCCTGTAGCTGTAAAACGTCTGATAGTAATTCCCTTATCGTCATAATCAGTAATAACTTTTCCATCTTTGTAATATCTAAAAAATGATTTCTCTTGTTCTGAAGCGTAAGTAATATAAATCCGATCAGTTGGATGATTGTGATTTGTATGCCAACTCATAAAACCAGTGTCGGGATATAAAAAAGTCCCACTACAAGAAACATGTAAATCAGGAAATAAATCCTTTACAATCTTTTCTATTTCCTTCGCTGGTATATCTACTAACGCTTTAGAAAGATTATTTTTATTACTCTTTGGCACATCAAAATCTATAAGTGAAAGAAGTCTCTCTTCCGATACATTATTTTCCCAATCAGGTATATATTTAGCTTCCGAATTTGCTTTTATTTCTTCCAGATACGGTTCAATTATTTCCTTTATTTTCTGACTTATTTCTGGTGGAAATGAATTACGAATTACCACTGGAATACAATAATATAGCCTGCTCCACCTGCATTTCCTGTTGAACCACTTGAGTCAGGATGATGTTTCCCTGCTCCTCCATTTCCATAACTATTACCTGTAAATTCAGCAACATTTGTATTTGTATATCCCGTCACGTTGCCTGTTATACCAGCAGTTCCGTTCCAGCCTATAAGATGATTGCTACATGATCCTGCCGAGCCACCTGCTGTACTTTGATCTTGGCTAGCGTAATTAGAACCTCCTCCACCTCCAGCAGTACAAGTTGCACCCGAACCAGCAGGATTAACAGAAGAAGAACCCCCAGAGTTTCCGTTGCTACTCGATGCTGCACCACCCGATCCTACTGTGATTGCAGCACTAGAACCTAATTCACTTGAGCTATAAAACTTGATCGCTGTTGCGCCTGAACCACCCTGACCTGAATAAGCAGGTCTATCGGGATGGTCATCGTTATTCGAGCGACCACCTCCACTCGATCCTCCACCTCCAATAATAATAAATAGAAACCCAGACCTAGCTGCTTCGGGAGTAAAGGTTGTATTGCTAGAGAAAGTACTAACAGATGCGCCTAGAGAAGAAATAGCCCAACTTAAAGCACTCCCATCTGTCGTTAAAGTCTTACCGCTATTCCCTGATTGGCTTGGTAATAAAGCCGCTATTCCTGCTGCTGCTGTTGTTGCACCTGTACCTCCATTAGCAATATCTGTTACTCCTAAAGACTTATAAAGACTCGAACTTAACGATCCAACCTCAATCCAAGATGTATTTCCAGCGTTTCTTACTTTTAAAACTGCTGGACTAGAAGAAGTATCAAGCCACTGCATAAATGCAGCTTTTGTTGATGGCTCGCTATTTCCACTATTTAATGTTTGAAGAGCTTCAAGATTGTCATTAATATCTATCCTCGCCTGTGGAAAGGTGACATTTTCTAAACGTTCTGAATTGGCTCCTCCTGTTGGGTTTGCTTGTGGCATTAGATGGCCCTCCCGAATCCTGTCACAGTGTACATAAATGCTGTATTCACATTACTCCCATTATTGAAGGTTGCGGTAAATCCTGTTCGGCTCAAATTAGAAATACTTACATGTAACGTAGTACTAGAAGAATTTGGAGTGATTTGCACTTGTGGTGTTTGATAAAACGGTTTTTCAAAAGTAACGTTATAAACCCCAGTAGAAGCTGAAGTGTTAGAAGCAACAGAAGCACTATCTGTTCTACCTAATAAATCTAAAGTCGAGCCAAGATCGCTAATTGTTACTTTTGCATCTGTGTTTGTTGAAGTAATAGAAGCTTTAATTTGCAATCCTCTCGCTCTTACAATTGCAGCTTCAAATTCTGCCCATTCTCCCCATGTAGGAGAAGAACTAGGATTGTCAGGTGTAGTTCTTACAAATAAATCTACATTCGCTTCATCAATAACATCTCCATCAAATTTTCCTGATGCTGCGTCAAATAAACCAGTCCTCGAATCCCAAGCTGCTCCTGTTGCAGCAATAGAATTACTAATAACCTCCTTTCTTAAAACAGCGTCATATTGAACACCAGAATGTCCAAAATCAAAAGTAGTTGCAAACGTATATTCTCCCTCTTCATCCCCATCAGCATAAAATGGATCATGGTATCCAGAAGATACATAAGGATTAGGAGTTAAAACTAAGTTGTTTCCTGTAATACCTAAACCACTATTGACTTTAGTACCACTAAAAGCTGTCTCTTCACTCCATGTCTTTACATTTAAACGTCTTGTTGAGGCAGGTAAAGTTGTGACAAATGAAGCAGGATTAATTGATTTATTGCCTAAATAATCTTGAGCTTTAACAAAATACGTTCCAGCTAATAGAGGAACTTGTTTCTGAGTCGAAGCACCTGAGACACCATCGACAATCTTGTTACTCGTTAGCCAACTAGCACCTGAAGTTCTAGGGTCATGTCTAATGATAATTCGACCACCTAACTTAACATCTAACTGAGGGACTTCTTTCCAAGAAAGTACAGCTAATGTTTCCGAAATTGGAACCATTGATAAGTTTGTGATGTCATCTGGATTACCTTGAACACCTCTAACATCGTATTCACCAACAGCAGGTGTACTATAAAGAAGTCCACTAGAACTTAAGCTGGAAACTTGAACTGCGTAAACTCCAGTTTTGACATCCATTAAATCTATTGTGGTTCCGTTTACAACTTCTGTTGTGAAATTGTCGTCTTCATGTCTCCACTTAACTCTATAACGATCTACTCCATCTACTCCTGACCAATGGAATGTAACCTTTACAGCAATCTTACCGTTTAATTCATATTGAAGCTCTTTTGTTGTACTTCCATCGTAACGAGGAATATCTAAAACTTGAACGTTAGAAGGAGCAGCAGGAATAACATTCAAATTTGTAGTATCTCTAGCCGTTAAAGCAATGTTTTGTTCTATATGATCGTATTTACTTGGATTATGATAAACAGCTTCAACTGTATAAAGAAAATCATTTTCTTCTTTTATACCTAAAACTCTCCAATAAGAAGTCTGTAAATCTGTACTCTCTATAATCCAAATACTATTGTTATCAGGAACCGCTTGAAAACTTGAAGAGATATTAATAAGACCAGTACCCTTTACATAATCTGTATTCCAATAATTGCCATCACAATAACCAGCGATACCTGTAATATTATGCCCACCATCAAACGTTCCATCGGGCAAGACAACTCCTAATGTAGGAGATGTTGCAAGAGAAATATTTTCAATTTCTGCGCCACTATCTACTCCAACAGAATTAATTGTTGCAGAGGTAATTCTTCCTGCCCTTCTAGTTCCAGCTTTAACAGGATCAGCAACAGAAATTAACTGCCCAGGCTTTAATAGTTGAGCCGTTACTAAACTAGAAGTGAAAGCAATTACTTCTCCATATTTCTCCTCATATAACAACCATTTACCTAATCTATTAGCTTGCGCTCGACTGGTACAAGCAAAAGCAGTCACACTCTTTTTCACAACGCCCCTTTTTGCTATTTCACCTGCATCTTTAACAACTTCATACGCTCTATCTTTTAAAATTAAATCTAAATAAGCAACAACAACAACTGTAGGTTTTGTTTTTGAACTTTGATTGGTATAAGAAAAACCTTCTTCAGTTACATTGCTTTGGTTAAAGTTATAAACAGGATCAGAAGGTGAGTCTTGAGCAATCGTCAAACTTCCATCTTCCCAGAAACCTTGACTTCTCATAACTGAAAGAAGTTGATTAACTACGTTATACGCTTCATCCGTTGAACTAATAGTTGCATTACAACTAAACCTTGCTTCCTTGGTTGTTACCCCATCCAACGTATATTCAACTTCTTCATTTGCATATTTACTGGCACGGAAAAACGCCCATTTGTCTAATTGTGAGCTATCAAAATGATCCCCAAGACCAAATCTTTCATTTAACATCAACGCATACAACAACCAAGAAGGACAGGAAGTCCAAGTTGCAGCTTGGAACGTTCCGTCCCATACAAAGTTAGTTGGATATATGATTCTTCCTGAATCACTGTCAACTGTAACTCCAGTTGGAATCTGTACTTTTAAGCCTTTAATGTCATATTTTCTACTAGGTATGGAACTAAACTGTTGGGCATCAAGCCTTACACCGATTAAGGCTGTATTAGGATAAGTTTGTGTGTCAAATTTAACGGTAGTAAATGCACTCCATGTAAAGGAATTAGATAATAAGGAGTCACTACTGTCATCAGTTACTCTTGTGACTTTTACGGTGTAAATTGAATTGGGATTATCTTCTTTGTTTAACCTTATTTCGTATTGTCTGTTATAAGCATCACCTGTCCTTCCTCTTATCGTGTCATCTATAACTTCATCATAAGCAGTATCATTTCCTGTTGATATATTTGTGTATTTAATTGCTATTTTCAACTGAACATGTGTACCTAAAGTATCTCCGTTTTTGCTGTCTATTCTTTGAAGAACAGGGATAGTAATTTTAACTCTTACAGCATCAACAGTTGTATCCGATATTGTTCTTGTTACAGGAAATTCTTTAGTAACAGGAACATTAACAGCCGTTGCAGATAAGATTGCAGTTGAAGATTCTAAAGGAATATAATTTTGATTTGCTGTCCCTGTCCTTTCGTATAAATCTACGTCTTTAAAGTTATAAGTTCCATCTGAATTTTGTAAAGCAGTGTCATTGAAGAAAACAGATTTAAACCCATCTGCAAGACCTTCAATTGGCCCTTCTGCTATAACCTCAGTTATATTTGCAAATTCTCTACTGTCTAAACTGTCTCTAGCAGTACGAGGAGTTCTATCACTACCTTTATCACCTTTACCCCCACCACCAGCACCAATAATTGTTGTAGTCATGTGTCCACCTGAACGGTATCAATACCTGCGCTGACAACAACGCTTCCTGTTATTGTACGTCCCAAAACAATAGGGACAGGAACACCAGCAGCATTTGTATTGGTG
>Ga0209232_1001316_pt1 | contig 13519 bp, 26 predicted proteins | sample ETNvirenome_2_60_FD_184066 | JGI IMG/M metagenome (GOLD analysis project Ga0209232, IMG submission 184066) | Marine viral communities from the Pacific Ocean - ETNP_2_60 (SPAdes) (version 2) | ecosystem: Environmental > Aquatic > Marine > Oceanic | place: Pacific Ocean | collected 2013-06-22
CCTTTCACTTGGAAGTATTTTAATAAATACGGTTATAAAGTATTTCAAACCTTGTTTAAAATGCTTAGAAAAGATTCATTTCGCTCTCATAAAGCTAATGATTCGGGTATGCACGTTCACGTTTCAAGAAATAGTATTAAACCAACTACACTATATAAGGTGTTAGCTTTGGTTTATAATGAGGATTATTACAAATTAATTCTCGATATTTCTCAAAGGCGAGAAAGTGCACTTGAAGAATGGGCGAATCCTAAGCTTGGAGGTTATTTACTTGAACATGTAGAGAAACCTTTCTCTTTTTTAAGTGATTACAAAAACTATAGAGAAATAAGAGAGTATCTTAATCGGTCAAGTGCAATCAACTTACATCCTCGCCATACAATAGAGTTTAGACTCTTTAGAGGTACACTTAATTATAATTCATTTTTAAAAAATATGGATTTTGTAAGAAGTGTCCTACATTGGGGAGATGTAACAAGCCTAAAAGAAGCAACCGAAATTGGGAGACTTAGCTACCTTAGATTTTTGAAGAAACACCAAAGTTCATATTTGAACTTATGTTTTTTTCTTCACAAGAAAGGGTATCCAATGTTTACCAAATCTCAAAACATGATGACTAAAAAGCATATGACTAACTTAGTCAATTTAGAATATAATTCTGATAATTTGGAGGTATTATAATATGTGTATAATTGCAACAAAGCCAAAAGGCGTTTTCATATCTAAGGAAATAGCCAAAAATTGTTTTGAAAATAATCCCGATGGAGCCGGTTTTATGTTCGCTAGTAAAGGTTCATTAACCATTAGAAAAGGGTTTTTTGATTTTGATAAATTTTGGAGTTCATATTGCCAAGCTATGGTAAAAAATGATAACCCAACTGCAATCTTGCATTTCAGAATTACAACTCATGGATTGACAGATAAATCAAATTGTCATCCTTTCCAAGTCAATAATAATCTTGGCTTTGCTCACAATGGGGTTATTCACTTTGTTGATAATGATAAGACTAGAAGCGATACATCAATGTTTAATGATACGGTCTTAAAACTATTGCCAAAGGATTTTTTGAGTAACCAAGGTGTAATAGCATTAATTGAGGAAGCGATAAGTAGTAATAGTAAATTAGCTTTCTTGGATAATGACGGCAATTATACAATGTGTAATGAACATAAAGGACTTTGGGATAATGGAATATGGTATTCTAATGAAACCTTTGAAGCCTGTACCGTTCATTATAATTATGGGAGTTATTATTGGGGAGGTCATGGTCTCCAAGCACCCACAAAGCCAAAGAAGAAGAAGAAAAAGAAAAAATATCTAGGTGGAGTTATTAGATATAGTTGTAAGCAATGTAAAGCGAATTTATCAACATTATACGAGCAAAATACTGGAATGTGCTCAACTTGTGATAAGGAGCATTACATTATTTAGTAAGTAGTGTAATAAAAAAGGGGAAGTCTTAACAGGTTTCCCCTTTTTTTTTGCTTAAAAATAACTATACATAACACAAATTTAGATATTATGTATAATTAAAATGAACTATACATAACACAGAAAACTAGATTATGTATAGTAAAATTAGCTTAAAATATAGCAAAATACGTAGGTAGCTCTCTCACAGGGCACTCTGAGGGGGGTTGGCGACTGGAGGGTGAGTAAAAAAAGATTTGTCCATCTGGCTATGCAGCATTAAAACTGGATGCAGCCGTAAAATTGTTAAGCCTTCACCAGCTTCATAACCAATGCCTACATTACCAGCACTCTTTTATCAAAAATGATAAATTTTTTTTATTTTTTAAAATATGCACGTAGGTAAGTAGGTAGGCAAGTATTAAAAATATTAGTATGCACGTAGGTAAACGCAAGTAAGTAGTAAAAATTTATGCACGTAGGTATAAAATATGCACGTAAGTATTTATTTATGCACGTAAGTAATTAATTTTATTAAAAATAGTATGCACGTAGGTACTTTTTTACAATTTATTTAAAATAATAGGGAACTTTCTTTAATTCCGTGCGTTAACTATACTATGATACTACAATACTATACTAAACTTTTAAAACTACTATAGTACTATTACAATACTATTATAATACTATGAGTTTACTATCCCCACTAATTTACCCACTAATAAAAAAAAGTTTTACTATTTTGGAACATTTTGGGGGTACTATTGTATAACATATTAACAAGTATTTAATTAATAAAAAATGGAGTGAGAAACATGAATTTATTAACACAAAACAGTAAGTTAAAAAAAACATCTAAACATTTTAATAAGCGTGTTTTTAATTTTGGCATACCAGCTTATAAAACAAAAAACGGAGAAATAACTTGCCCTCTAGCGGGTAAGTGCGTTAAATATTGTTACGCTCAAAAGGGAGCGTATATTTGGTCTAATGTTAGTCCAGCTTTTGAAAATAGATTTTCAATTACTAAACAAGATAATTTTATTGATTTAGTAATAAAAGAAATTAATAAGAAAAAAATTGATTTTGTTAGGGTACATGATAGTGGAGATTATTATTCAAAAAAATATCTTTTAAAATGGTTTGAAATTGCTAAAAAAATGCCTAAAGTTAAATTTTATTCCTATACTAATAACGTAAATCAAATTAAAAAACTATACAAAAAAAATGAAATTCCAAGAAATTATGATTTTATTTTTTCGGACGGTGGTAAGCAAGTACATTTAATTGATACAATAAAAGACCGTCACGCAAAAGTTTTTAAATCAATTAACGAATTAAAAATTAATGGTTATAAAGATAGTTCTAATTATGATTTATATGCTACTAGATGGTTTAATAATTCTAATAAAGTAGGTTTAGTTTATCATTAAACAATAAAATAAGGATAATAATAAAATGGAATCAATAACAAATAAATATTTAAAAAGTTTATTTAATTCAATTAAAAGTGATTTAATAGAATTAGTAAATAACGTAGAAAATAAACCGTATACAACTAAAAATAATTATGGTTCTTATTTTCAATTAATTACTATGTTAAAACCTAAAACAGGGTTAGACAATGCGGTAAAATTATTAATTTTAGCGGGAGGTAATAAGCAAGGTATTTTACAAGCAAAAAAACTTTTTAATTAATAAATAAATAAGGTAGGTAAATAATGAAAAACAAAGTAACAAAAAAAGAATGTATGAAAGCAATAGATTATTTGTGGACTAGTGGAAAAACTTTAGAGATGACTAGTGATAAAAAGCTTTATACAGAAATACTTTTAAAAAAAGTAGCTAATATATATGGTATTGAATTAATTAGCGAATAAACAAAACTAGGGGCGAAATTAGTAAAGAAATTCACTAACTAATAACAGTTTGGTAATATTATTAACTCTTGAAACTTTTGCCCTTATTATTTTTTTTGGAACTTTTTAAATTTAAGTGAGTAAAGTAAGTAAGTAAACAAATAAGATAGGTAGGTAATGAAAAAAAAAGAGATACATAAATTGATTAAATTTTTAGAAAGTAATCCATCTCAAAATGAAATTGAAAAATATTATCTAAATAAAATTTCTATTTATACAAAAGATTCTATTAATGATATTTTAATAAATCGAGTTTATGATTTAACTCTAATGAGTAGATATAGCGAAGTTGTAAGAATTTTAAACTTAATTAAATATTAAATAAAATACGGAGGTACATTATGTGGACTTGTTTAACCTGTGAAAGTGATTATGATGAAACAGAATTTGATTTAGACCAAAATCTGTGTTATAGTTGCGTAGATGAAGACGAGGAATTATTTGCAGAAGAGCGTAGGCAAGAAGAAGAACAAGCTTACAGAGAACACGTAGAGTTCTCAATAGAAGATGAATACTACTCGTAAGGGGTATATAGGGCAATTAATTGTTATACAAAACCTATTAGAAAACTATAAGGATATACAGGTTTATGAGCCTGTCGTAGATGACAAGACCATAGACCTGTTGGTAATGCGTAAGGGTAAAAAAATTACAATTAATGTCAAATATCACACTTCAATAAACGTAAGTAGAACTAAAGCATCTATTCAAATTTATTTAAATAAATGCAAAGCAGATTGGATTGCAACACCTCATAAGGTAGGAAATAAAACCCACGTACTATGGTTTAAAAATAACAGACCTAATGATAAATATGTTATGTCCATTGCAGTAAATCAACCTAAAAATAATCAAGTGAAGGGTATTAATTTCTACGAGGACTTTCTTAAATCCCCCCTAGAGGTATAATATGGACAGACAAGATTATAAAGATAGGCAAGATTATAGTTATAGAATGGCTCAAGCACTTATGGGTATTGGTAGAGTGTTACGTGAGCAATTAAAAGTAGTAGGTGCGAAAGCGTGGAGCAAAATGAATAACAATGAGAAGGTCTTATTGTTAAATGCTCTAAGAAAGGTATATATAAAGGAGTATAAAAAAGATGAAAGTACTGATAGCGTGTGAGATGAGTGGTATAATTCGTAAGGCTTTTAATAAGAAAGGTCACGAGGCTTGGAGTTGTGATTTAATGGAAACGGAAATACCAAGTAAATACCACATTCAAGATGATGTAATGAACCACTTAGATAGGGGGTGGGATTTAATGATAGGTCATCCTGTATGTACGTATATATGTAGGAACAGGGCAAGGCTAAACAAGATAGAAAAGAAAGAAATAGACACAAGTTTATTTATGGGTTTACTTAATGCAGATATACCTAAGATATGTATTGAAAATCCTGTTCCAAGTAAACAAGCTGGATTGCCTAAGTATGACCAAATAATACAACCCTATCATCACGGACACGACCATTCTAAAAAAACGTGTTTATGGTTAAAGGGTTTACCTAAACTAGAACCAACCAAGGTGGTTGAGATAACGTACATCACAACAAAAAACGGACATAGGTATACAAAGGGTTGGTATAAAACCCCCCGAAATTCTATTGCAAGAAGTAGAACGTTTCAAGGTATAGCAGATGCAATGGCAAACCAATGGGGATAATTAGTTTGGAACTTTTTAAATAATTGCACGTATAACATATATAACAAAGTATAAGTGGAGTGAGTATGAACATATTTGTATTGGATAATTCTCCTGTAAAATCAGCACAACTACAACACAATAAGCACGTAGTTAAAATGATATTAGAATCAGCACAAATGTTGTGTGCTGTATTTGACAGAGATAAGTTTGATGTACCATACAGGCGTACACATTATAATCACCCTTGTAGCGTTTGGACAAGAAAATCTATGGCTAATTTTATGTGGTTAATACAACACGGCTTTGCCTTATCAAATGAGTATACATATAGGTATGACAAAACTCATAAGTCTTTAGATGTTATCAAGTGGTGTTATTATAATGCAGTAAAACTGAATATTGATAAAGTAAAACAGAAAAGTAATTTTGCATTAGCAATGCCTGTAGAGTACAAGACAAAGGTAGGTGGTAAGTATAATGCAGTACAATCTTATAGAAAGTATTATATTGCAGAAAAGTTAAACAATAAAACAGAATGGACAGGTAGAAAAATACCTAAGATATTTAAAAAGAAAATGGAGGAAGTATGTATGTAATCGTGTATGGCACACTTAAAAAACATGGAAGGTTTCATGGATATATGGAAGGTGCTAAATATATAGAAGATGTAGAAGTAGATGGATATAGAATGTACGACACAGGGTTTGGTTATCCTATGGTTTGTGAAAGTGAAGGACATTCTTTTTATGGCGAATTGTATAAAGTTGATGACATTATCTTAGAAACATTGGATATGGTTGAAGGTGTTCGTAGCGGTTTATTTGTTCGTAAAATGGTTTCTTGGGCAGATGTAATTAGTGAACATCTTTCCGAAGACGCTATGCTTTACGTTATTGGAGATGGTTCTTCAATTAGTAGTGCTACGTCTACTCCAATTAACACAGGTGTTTGGGAAATTGAAAAGCCTGTTAGTCTTTCTGATGATGAACTTGAAAAAGCAATTGAAATAGAAGATGGACATAGATTTCGTGATTATAATAAAATATTAAAAAACATAAAATCAAAAGTCACTCAAATATATGCTTATACAGAAGGTGTAAATAGAGATTTAGATAAATCCGATTTGATAGACCAATTAAAGCACGTAAGTTTAAATGTTGAAGAAATTGCTACGTATATAAGTGACACCATATCTAAAATGGAGAAATAAAATGGATAAGGATAAAAGAATAACAACTTTAATAGAAAAAAATGAAAGCCTATTAAAAGAGTTAGAGGAAATGGAGATAGAATTATATGAATATCGTCAGATATTTGATTCTATAGTGAGAAAATTTGGAAATGATGTAGTTAAAATATTTACGGAGAGAGATACCAATGAAATTAAAGACAAAGAATTACCCAATTGAAAATAAGATATTGCTTTTATTAGGAATGGAAGGACTTGATAAGAATAAAGTTCGTTTCAGTCGCATAAATAAAGAACGTAAGCAAATGTTTAGTTATGATTTGTGGTGTCCAATTAGGAAAGAAACCCTTGATTATATTAAACTTCATTGCAAGTTAAAAATTAAAGAGGTTGCTTGGATTTCAAAAGTGGGTTGGCAATGTTACTATACCTTTAGCTCATAAATAAGTTGAATTTTAAAGGCAAGAGTGATAAATTTAGACTTAGGGTGGTGGTAAATACTCACATCTCTTTCCTCCATATTTGCGTAAATCCACCCAATGAATTATGAATAATTTAAAAAAATGTTACAAGTGCAAAGAAAAAAAAGACACTATACATTTTAATAAAAATGTTGCAAGAAAAGATAATTTACAGCTAGAGTGTAAGGAGTGTCAAAAAATAATAGCTAGGGCGTATTATAAAAAAAATAGAAAAAAATGTTTAGCTAAAATAATAAACAATAAAAGAACAAGGGCTTTAAATAATTACGTTAGAGTGATTACAAAATATTTAAATAAACCTTGTGTTGATTGTAAAAAAACTTACCATCCATCTTCAATGGTTTTTGACCATCTAGCAAAATATAAAAAACATAGATTTATTAAAACAGAAGGTGTTTTAAAATTAGTTAGAGAGGGGTTTGGTTGGGGTATTGTAAAAAAAGAAATAGATAAATGTGAAGTAAGATGCCAAAATTGTCATTTTTATAAAACGGCTAAAGACTTTCATTATTGGAAAGAAATACAAGGACTTATTGAAGATTTTTTTAATGAAACACAGAGAAAAAACTGGAACTTTTTAACAGATGAGGCGTTTAACAATAAACGAAAACAATTAAATAAAAAGTATAAGAAAATTATGAGCGATAAAGTGGAGAAAATATCGCTGGATAATAAAAATAAACTTAAATAGAGGGCAGTTCACTACCTACCTCACTCCACGCTATACCTCGGTGGGCTGTCCTCAAAAAAATAGGAAAGAGATGTTTTTTACTTTAAAGACCATAGAACACGAATTGGGAAATGTTATTACTAAACTTGGCAAAGAGTTTGAAGAAGACGATTGCCGCAATATGACATTGCTTTATGAAATAGAGGGTATAAAAAAAGCCATAAAGATTGTTCAAAAAGAAAGTTCTAAAGAATTAACAGAATTGGATAAATGGGCAACAACTGAAATGTCGAGGAGGGATTAAGTTGATTGATATTATAGAAATATATGATAATTATATAGCAAAGGTTAATTCAACGCATCAAAAGAAAAGATACTCAGAGCATAAAGAATGGTATCACGCATCTTCTTCTGGAATGTGCATGAGAAAGCATTATTTTCAGCACGTAGCAAAGGTTAAACCAACGGGCATTGACAAGAATACCTTGAGGTTATTTAGATTGGGCGATGTTGTACACGAAGATATACAGGATGCTCTTGGAGAATATGCACAGGAAAATGGTACACAAATATTTATTGAGAAAGAAATTAGAATACCAGAGGTAAATGTTCGGGGGTTTTTAGATATTATAGTTGTTGATGATGATGCTTTGTATGATATAAAAACCTGTAATTCTTTTAAATGGAGTAAGTTGTTTGGTCGGTTTCCAGATAAAAACCCCTCTATTAATTATTATTTACAGTTAGGTACATATGCTTGGTGGTATGAGAATACATACAATAAAAAAATGAAAAAGTTAGCATTGATTTACTACAATAAAGATACATCAAGAATGAGAGAAATGAATGTTAGTGTTGAGTATATAGAAGAGGCTAAAAACTATTGGCACGGCTTAAAAAACAGATTTAAAGTAGGAAACCCAGCAATTGAATTAGGTGTAGCACCAGCCTATTCGTGGGAGTGTAACCCTAAATATTGTGGGTTTTATAAAGTATGTGGTGGTGGATTAAAAAAAGAAAAGGAAAGTGAGTTATAATGGAAAACAAAAAACCCGATTGGGATAAAATAACGGAAGGAAAGATACGACACGGATTTGCAGTTGCTGCCTTCGAGAGTCGTATGAAATTAACAAGTGATTTAGCAGATTCAATTAACAATTGGGTAAAGTTCGTTGTAAGTGGCGAATTACCTAAAGGTGTTAAGAGTAATCAAACAACAACTAAGCCTGTAGTTAATAAATTAGCAAAGGGGCATATCTCTGGAGCACTTAATACAATTATGCCAAAAAGCGTTGTTAAGCAAGTCAATGAAGAGATTGAGATAGAGCATATTATAAAAGAGAAAATAAAGGTTCTTAGTAAAGACAAGCAAGAGTCTGTACTAGGGTCTTTAAAGAGAGGAGACATTACTAAAGATAATTTACAAGGATGCTTGGAGAGAATAAATGCGTTATCAAATGATAAAAAATAGTGAAATACAGAGCGGTAAATATACAGCTAGAATTACAAACATTGAAATAGCAAAAAGTGTTCGTTTTGGAAGGTATATAGCCGATGTTTTTAAACCGATTTATGCGGTTGAGGACTCTATTGTTAGGGATAATGGCATCTTTAAATATAAAAGACAAGAAGGTTATTTATATGATGCTAAAAAAAACTGGGGGTACTATAAGTTTTTAAAGTCAATGGGTATAAAAAATATGCAACATATAATTGATGATAAAATTATTGGTAAGATTGTTGCTCTTGAAGTATATCAAAAAAACTTTAGAAACGAGTTTGATAGCTATGTTAAATATCCTGTTGGTAGAGTTATTAAAGTGGTAAACACACCTTTTTAGGAGGCAATATGAAAGACCCAAAAAAAGTAAGACAAGGAAGGCGTAATAGACAACGAGGTGCGGAGTTACAAAGATATGCTGTTCGCACCGCAAAGGAAGTTGGTCTTGAGGCTTATAATAGAGATAGGGGTGGAGCACAACACGAACTTGGAGATATAGAAATTGAAGGGAAGTGGTATGGGTGCAAACGAAGAAAGACTATAGCTAGTTGGTTAAAACCCGAAAAACAAGAAGACGGTGTTGTTATAAGAGAAGACAGAGGAAGGGCGATGATGGTTATAGATTATGATAAGTTTGTTTGGATGTTGTCCATTGTTAAAGAAAAACTTGATGTATAACTCAAAATTTGATTTAGACTTAGAGTTTGGACAGGTGTACGAAGAGGGTTTGAAAAAACTTTTATACTCAAAGGGTAAAGTAGAGGTTAAGACGGAAAGGGGTAAGTGGATAGAAACTGGCAACATAGCTATAGAGGTTATGTGCCGCAACAAGCCTTCGGGTTTATCTGCGACTAAGTCAGATTGGTGGTTTCATATTTTATCTTTAGACAAAAAAGTAAAGGGAATGATTTGCTTACCAGTAAAAGAATTAAAAAATATATGCAAATATTTACTTAAAGAAAAAAAGATAAAGATGATAATGGGCGGAGATGATAAACAATCAAAAATATTATTAATACCTATTAAGTTATTAATGGGTAGTGTTGGAAAGATTTTTTAACAAAGGGTGTTGGGTATTTGCTAAGTAAAAAGATGACGCAAATAGGTTGGCTAACTGAAAAACCTAACACCCCTTAACAATAGGAGTTGGAAAAATGGCACAAAACTATGAGTTGAAAGACAATAGTATGAGTCTATTAAAGAACGGTTACAAAGACGATGGAGATAATCGCCCAGATTATACTGGAGACGCTAAAATAGGTGGCGTAGATATGAAAGCATCTCTTTGGATAAACAAAACTAAGGCTGGAAAAACCAATCTTAGGGGAGTTTTTCAACCAAAAGACGAAAATGTGAAGAAATCAAGCAAATCAGAAGATGACCTTCCATTTTAATCTTTAAATAAAAACAGACATCAATGTAGGGGTTTAATCGCCCCTACGTTTTTGTCTTAATTACAAGTGAACATTTATACCTAAATTAAATAATACGAGCATATACGCAAAATTAGAGGGTGTTTTTTTAAGCAAGTTTTTAAAAAGAGGTTAAAACATAAAAAAAACAAAGAAAATAGATTTAATTGGCAAAAACATTAGAGATATTGTTTCTAGGGATGGAATCATCGCTGATGTTATGCTAGGAAAGTGTCAATCAAAAGACCCAAGGCATGATATTGAATCTACTAATTTTAAAAAATCAGCAGATGATACAACTTATGTATGTACAGTTTGTAATAGAGTGTGGGAGTACGAGTTTCAATCTGCGAGAATATCTAGTAAGAAAACAACATTGGTTTTTTACACAGACATTCCAAAATATAAAAAAAAAATAAAGGTGTGTGATTATTGTGAAAAAAATAAATAATGGAATTAGTTGGGTTTTAAATACTGGTCGTGAAAATAAAACTAATGAGACTAAAAAAAGAAGAGGTCTTAATAGTATGGGGCATATCAAAGAATCAAAAAGATTAAAATATTGTGAAAGTTGTGAGCGTGTGTGGGAAATTGGATATACCGGCTCTGTTCATTCTTATGGACATTTACCTACGTATAAACTACCAAGGGTTACGTGTAAGATATGTCAAGGTATTGAGACAGGTAGAAAGGGAAATTATTATTACAATAGAAAAAAAAAGAAAAGTCAGTACTATCACAACAGTAAAAATAGCAAAGAAAATGAAAGATAAGTTTAATTTAATCGCAATTGACGATGCTATTACCTATGTAAAAGAAAGCACAGATAAAAAAAACTATAGCCCTATTTATTTAAAGTTGCTTTTAAAAAAACTTGAAGATATGATGATTGATGTTTCTGCTAATTACGTTATTGAGAATTCAAAACTACACCCAGATATAAATAAAACAAATTATTTTAAGTATAAAAAACCTGTAAAGAAAATAATTAAAACAATACAGGATAGAAAAACAGATTTTAAAAACGATTGTCTTGCCGCCTCTTGGGGGGTTAAAGACATATCCCCTAAACAAGTAGATAATTTTTTTGATTATTGGACAGAAAAAAATAAGTCTGGTTTGAAGATGAGATTTGAAATGCAAAAAACATTTGAGATAACAAGAAGACTTGTTAAGTGGAGAGATAATAATAAAGAATGGAGTGTAAAGAAAAAAGCAAAAGAGATGTTTAAGTTGATGAAATCTGGTCTGGGTTATATTGCATATTGCAGTAGATGTGGTAAGAAAGAAATGCCGTCAGATTCTTGGGCGTTAAAACGTGGTTCTAGTTGCTGTGCTGTAGAGTACACGCCAACACCAAAACAATAAGGAGAGTGTAGTGAAGTCAGAAGATTATAAATTATTTAGAGAAGAGTTTATTAAAAAAACATTTGATTTAAGCGATAAAAAAAGAATTGAATATACAGAAGGAAATCAAGATTTAGATGTGCATACAAATTTTAGGAGGATAGGGGAAGAGTTAGGTTTAAGTCCTGTAAAAATATTAGCTGTTTATTTGCTTAAACATATTAAATCATTAATGACTTTTTTTAAATTAGGACAGACCTTTAGCAATGAAAGTTTAGAATCAAGAGTATCTGATATTATTAATTATTTAATTTTATTGTTATCTTTCTTACATCACGAAGATGTAAAAAATAAAGACGATAGACCACAAAGGAGATAGTTATGACTTGGTATTATATAATGGAAGTATTACAAACACAGGCATTTGACACAATTATTCAAACGATAATGTGGTCATCGCTGTGGGTTTTTGTTATTATTAGGTTGGATAGAATAGAACGTAAATTATAATGGAATGGATATTTTTAATGTTATATAGAATAGGAAAAAGAAAAGAACCTATCTTTATAACTTCAATCCTGTTTCTCTTAATCGTTTTTCATATTTTTTTCTAAGCCTATCGTACACAGCATTTATACTTATATCTGTATCTGTCATAGGCTTATCTTGATTAGATGAGTTCCAAGCATTGATAAGTTTTCCAGCCTCTTTTGGCTGTCCATTAATTAAAGCATCTAAAATTCTACCCTTAATAATACCCTTTCTATATCTTTGGTATGTCTCACGTTGACCCGGTGTTTCAAGTTGCTTTGCAAGTCTTCTAGGAACAGTACCAAATATAGGAGCAATATACTTAGGTGCTCTTGCGTAAGCACCAACACCAAAATCATTTAAGTCTTTATACATTCTTGTAAAAGCGTCTACAATTTTCATTGTATCTTGATAGATTGCTGGTTTTACTAAAAATTCAAGTGCTCTTAATTTGCTTTCTGATGCAGCTATATCGGCTACAAAACCCATTGCACCAACAGAGGCTACGTGGTCAAGAAAATCTGACCAAGTATATTTAGACATATCTGTATTAACAATGCCTTCTCGAATTATAGTTTGCTCTGGTAAACCCGGTATAAACAATCTGTTTTCATCATACACTATTTCATCTGATAAATAATTATTTAAAGCTTTTTTAGACCACACTATAAATTGTGCTCCTAAAGCACCACCAACACCTAATCTTAGAAGAGGTAATGCGTTGCCCCTAGCAAAATCTTTACCAACATTTTCTCTAACCCAATTAAACTGTTTATATCCAAACCTTTTAAATAAAATAAAAGGTCTAAATCTTGGGTCATTAAAGAATAATGGGTCGTTTAAAACATTTCTTTGTAGCTGTGCGTCTCTTGAAAACCTGTACATTGTTTCAAGCATTTGTTGGTCGGTTAGTTTCTTTGTTCCTTGAGCAATCCCTAATTCTTGTAGGTTTTTATTTGCCCAATTTTTTCTAGCATTAAAAGATAAACCTGTTCTACCTATTAAGTCTTTTCCTTGGCTAGTTTTCATTAAACCTTCAATATATAATTTACCAGCTGCCGCTGATATATATTGATTAGCTTTGTTCATTGCTTGAAATCCACTAATCTTAGTTGTAAAGTTTGCAAATTTACCCATCATAGAACTAGATGGTTCTAATCCAGAAACCATTTGAAAAACAGACAATGTACTTATACCAGATTTTTGAACTTCTCTTCTAAAATTTTTATCAAAAACTAATTTATGAGTTCCTTTTAACGTGTTCCAATAACCCGCTTTTACTGCTGTAGATATTAATGTTTGGGTTATATTAGGTACGGTTGCATAACCAAGACCAATTTTAGTTCCTACTTGAAAATCAACAATGTTTTTTAAAGCTTCTCTTGCCCTTGCATTTCCCCAATTTTTA
>Ga0209232_1001318_pt1 | contig 13509 bp, 18 predicted proteins | sample ETNvirenome_2_60_FD_184066 | JGI IMG/M metagenome (GOLD analysis project Ga0209232, IMG submission 184066) | Marine viral communities from the Pacific Ocean - ETNP_2_60 (SPAdes) (version 2) | ecosystem: Environmental > Aquatic > Marine > Oceanic | place: Pacific Ocean | collected 2013-06-22
TGCGGGATACATAGTCCCGTTGTAGATAACTGCCTGACCAGGCAAGACTTCGTAAGTCATAGGGGTGCTCCTAATTCCTTATTACTGGATGACAGCCCAAGCGGTTCCGTTGCAAACAACGAAGTGTCCCTTGGTCGCGTCAATGGTCCCAACCGAACTATCGTCTGCTGAGTTTCGGATCGTCAGAGCGTGGGTCGCCCCAGCCTCGTTCTTGATGTAGAAAAACGAGCCCTGGGACGCGGCCTCACTCGGCATGACCACGTTGCGCCCCGCTCCGTCCGGGTCCAGAGCCAGGAACTGAGCGTCCTGATTCGTGACCGTGAAGGAACCACTGAGCGTATGGACCGAGTACCCCAGGCGAACCCGGAGACCATTCTCCGGGTTACTGGGGACGCCTTTGTAAAGAAGAGTAGCCATGACTACCTCCTTACGAAACTACGGTCGTGTAGAGGTAACCGAGGTCCGTGGTCGGGGCCGCGAACTGGTCGTTCCACGTCATGTCAAGCTGCTCGACGTAGGGAGTCGGCTCCCAACGACGAACCGCACCGTCCGAGGAACCCTGGAAGCGCCAGCGCTGCAGGCACGACTGCGGGGTCATCGGGGAAGGCGAGGGACGGAGTCGAGCGAAGAGCAGGCTGCCACCCCAGATGAAATCCTGGGAAGCTGTCTGGCCCTCGACCGCAGTGTTCCCCACAGCCTTGCCGACGTAGATGGTCTCCACGTCCAGGGCACGAGCGAGGTCGTCGTTGGTCAGAAGGCCGACGCGGCTGCTGGTACGCGAGCAGTACTCAAGGATGAGCGGGTGCTGGCGAAGAGCCTTGAAGACGCTGTAGCCCATGATGGCGACGTTGGGGACTTCGCCACTGTTCTTGATGATCGTGTCACGAGCCGTCTGGGCCGTGCTGATCGGGTCAGAAGCAGCGTTGTCGAAGCGGTCGGCTCCAGCGAGAGCAGCCGTCTTGCCAGCGAAGACCGTGGCCGAGAAAGCGACGGCAGCAGCCTGGCGCTCTCGGTTGATCATGCACTCGCGAGCGAGGACTGCCGTGTTCGCCTGGCGCAGGTTCAGCCCGTTGCCCTGGGCGTAAGCCTCAGAGGTCTTCGAGAGCTGAACACCGAGTCCGTTGGCGTCCACTTCCCAGCCGTCAACCTTGCTGACGCTGGTGCTGATGCGGAGAGGGGAAGCCTGTCCGTCAGCGATCACCATGTCGTGACCGGGGGAAGCCGAGGCAAAGCCACCTTCCACGTTGTAGAACTTCCCGGTCTTCGTCGCAACGTCAACCGAGGGGAAGATGTCTTGGGCGATGAAGCTGCCGAGCTGAGGACCGAGGAGACGCGCGTAGCGCGTCAGCATCACGTCCTGAACAAATCCATGAACATTTGCCATCGTAGTGGTCTCCTAAAACCGATTAGGTAGAGAGGTAGGAAGGTGCCCAGAGGAATGCTCCGATGTCACCGTTCGCGTAGGTTTCGAGCGCAATGCCGAAAGCGTGGTTGTTGGCACCACCACCGTGGGCTCCGTCAACCTGCACAGCCTTGCCAGCAGCGTCCGAGCCAGCGAGGTTGCCAGCAGTAATCGCGCCACCACACTTGACCTTGATGATCTGGCCCACCTGAACGGGGACGTAGATCGGGTCGGAGGCAGTCCCGACACCAACGTCGTTGGTGAGAGCTCCGATGGGGAGCTGGGTCGAGCCCGTGAGGGTGATGTCGTCGTCACCGTTGGGGCGAACGAGATGGTACTCCTTGCTGGAGAGATCTTCGTTGCACTTGCGGGTCAAGATATAGGGGTCGAAAGGTACAGACATCGTCTAGCTCCTAGGAGTCGAGGGTCTCGGCCTCGTAGGCCGCGATCTTGGTGGGGTCGGAAAGGACAATCTGCATCGCTCGTGCGAATGCAGCAGCCGGGTCAAGGCCCTCTTCTTCAGAGAGCTTCTCAGCGAGAGCCGAGCACTGGGCGGAAACGGTGCCGCGCTCGATGCGCTCAGCGTCAGTTCCGGCCTTGCCGATCTCCGTCACGCTGATGCGGTTCTCGAAGTAGGCACGGTTGGCGCGCTCTTCGCCGCAGTGGGTGTAGATCTCAAGGTAGTCGTCGCGCTCAGAGGCAGCGATTCGACCGTCAGCGCAAGCGCGATCAAGCATACGCTCAATCTCCTTGGCCTCGAGGTCGTCAAACTTCGCCTTGATGGCGTCTCGGTCGGTGGTCACCGTGTCCAAAGCCTCAGCCAGCGCGTCAGCCTTCTCGGCACGCTCGCGGAGAGCCTGGATCTCAGAAAGGATCTCAACCTCGCCAGCACCCTCGCCAAGAGCGAGAGTTTCAGAAATCAGCTTGAAGCTCATCTCGTTCCTCTTTTCAGATGCAGCGACAGGCTCCATGCCTGCCACAAAGGGTTCATTGGTGAGAGTTCCGCCAATCAAGGCCCACTCTCCGAGCTTTTCGCCCGTCTTCTTCGACCGAGCTCCCTGTGCAGGGACAGCCTCGATGCTAAATCCATCGAACTCGCCAGCGCGGATCCGACGCTTTGCCTCTTCCGTCCACCGGACAGAGCCCATCAGGCTCATCGTACCGTCGTCGTTGGCGCGAACGTGAACGTCGATGATGCGGCCAGCAGCCTTTGTGCTCTCCGCGTCGAGAGCACCCGACATAGAAGCGTGGTTGTAGCCGACAGGAGCACCCGTCGCGAACCAACCTTCAGACTTGATGAGAGAGTAGCCCCGAGCCATTGACTCGATGTCCGAGGCCGACAGGTTGACTCGACGGTCAGAGGCACGTCCGTAGTGACTGCCAGAGCGAGCAAGCTCGATGACCTTCTCCACCGACACGTCGTCAAGACGAAGAGCGCCGGCCCAGTCCGACATCTGCATCTCGTCTTCGTCGTCTTCCATGCTACGGGCTCGCTTCATCTCCTCGTCTACTTTGTCGTAGTCGTCCATAGCCTCTTCGCGAGTGCCCTCGAGCATCTTGCGACCTTCAGCTTGGACTTTGGAGATGATCTCCGGGGAGAGATTGGCCTTAGGGGCCTGGGCGATGGCGTTCCGCAGGTGCGGAAGGTCGATCTGACCCTTCTCGTCCCGCACCGGGAAGTAGCGAAGAGACCGAGGGGTCGTGCGACCGTCGTCGTCCTTCTCACCGCCGGGGGCGATGTAGAGGAAAGCAGAGTCGGGCAGGTCGTTGATGTACGCCGTGCTCCACTCAGCCATGTACTCTTTTTTGTCCATCATGGTCCCTAGTGTGCGGAAAAAGCAGCAAGGTCCGCAAGGAAGGCCAGACCAAGGAAACTAGAAGTCGTCGGTAGAGATGCCTCTTCGCTCAAGCCATCGGCTGCGGTAGGGCTCCGAAGCCGGGGGAATGTTGTTCGCTTCTCGCAAGTAGCGGACACCCTCTGGGCTGATGGTCTCGCCGCGCTCGTGGGCAATAACCGAGACGACGTAGTCAGGGTACTGACCAATGCCTTCCGGCAGGTCTTTCCTCTTTGGTCGCCCCCCAGCCATCAGTCGAATAGTCCGATGACGAGGCAGTTGCACATCGCGTCAGCCACGCAGAAGGGGAGCGCAGCATAAACGTCGAGCTCATCCTCTCCGAACACCGTGCCATCCTGCTCCATGCAGGGGTCGCAGCTTTGAGACTCTGCCAGGTTTGAGTAGATGTATCTGTTCGCACCTGATGCTCGCAGCCCCTGTGCTCTACCAAGCCCATAGGTCAGGTTGGAGGCTTGCTGCGCGAGTCGTTTATCAACCCCAACAGATAGAGCAGCAAGGGCTGCGGCAACAGCAGGTCCCGAGACTGTCGGAGGCGGTACTGCTCCTCCGACTCCAGCAGATTGAACAGCATTGATGGCGACTCTCTGGATTCGCTCCGCAGCCTCTTTGGCTGCCATCGCTGCAGTCGATAGGATCGCTTCTTCTGGGACGATCTCGTCAATGTACGTCTCTGGTTGTCCAGCCGCTGGCTTTGGTGCCTTGACCGGGTCTGCAAACTTGAGGTCCAGAGCAGTTTGGAGCTGCTCTGAAGCCTTCTTAGCTTCAATCTGTCGGACCAATTTGTTTGACCATGCCACTGCTGGGTCTCCTCCCCAGAGAGCCCACGCAACCCGACCGGGAGATGGGAAGCCAGGCTCACCGGGACTGAATCCCTTGCCCTTCTTGTCCACCTCGTGTCGAGCCAACCAGGCCCGCATTTTAACGGCTTTATCTCGGCTAATCGGCTCTCCGTTAGCCATCCGACGTGCCCATGAAACCGTCGCGGGGACAAGTCCGTCGCCGCTATGTCCCTGCTTGTGCCACTCTAAACCCTTCTTGAGTTCAGCGCGCACCCCAGCAGGGGGCTTGAAGTTGATGTCAGCCATTCTTCTTAGACTCAGACTTGCGAGGATGTCCGGCGGGAAGAAGGTCGTTGTCGGTGATGTACTTCGAGTCGCCGGGTCTTCCGGTCCTCACGAGCCGAAGGAAGGCATTGACGCGGGCCATCGCCCACTGACCTCGAGTCATTCCCGGTCGGTGAGAGACGCTGAACGCTCCAGCACCACGTCGATAGACGGCCTTGAGCATCGAGAGAGTCACGCGCTTCGACTTCGCGTCACCGTGCTTCTCATTGTGCTCTGCGATCTTGTTCTGAAGAGCCTTCTCTGTGCTCTTCGAGACTTCGATCTTAGCCTTGCCCGAAGCGGTAGCGCTCCCAGGCTGATTCTTCCTAGAGCCGGTTCGTCGCTCATCGGGCTCCGCTGGCTGACTCTGCTCCGCGTCGTCGTTTAGCTTGATCTTGTCGCCCTTCATCTCAGGGGTGACTTCCTGCTCTTCGATCTCGACGGTCAGGCTAGGATCCTTCTCTTGCCGTTCGAGCTCGCGCTCCACAGCCTTGATGCCCTTTTCGTAGACCTCCCGAAGCTCATCAATCAGCATCTCTTGGAGATCATGGACCCTAGGCACCGGGACAGCCATCATCTCGTCCACAGTCTCGAACTCGGTGAGGCTCTCTGTGTACTCTTCGATGATGCTGTTCCGCCACTTGGTGATGGTGTCAGCGATGGCCTTATTCGCCTCGTCCTTGACTCCACCGACCTCCGAGTAGCGGACAGACCGCTCGACAGGACGAACCTCTCGACCTCGAGGTCCCTCGACGTACATGTCGGATTCAATCCGGTCATTGAGGGCGACGTGGTTGCAGCTAGAACTGCACTCGTGGAGCATCTCTTCTTCACGTCGAGCTTGCTCTTCTCCACGACTAGAGACAGATGGCTCCGACCCCGGAGGGGGGGATTCGGGGTCGGAGCTCTCTGCTGGCTCATCGCCGGGCTCTACTGGCGCGTTGTGCCCTGGACCTGTCGAGGGATCCACGTCGATGGGCCGAGCTGCGTTGTCCACTCTTTGGGGGAGAGAGAGGACATCGCGAATCTTAGCTTCAATCTGGTCGTCCGGGGTGACAACACCAGCGTCCACTGCAGTCTTGACTGCTTCGACCAACTGTTTCGGATCGCCAACCCGAATCTCGCCCGCCTGGATGTAGGGGTACTCGGTGACCCCCGTGAAGTTCCAGTTCACGAGTCGCTTGATGATGGCGTGAGGTCCCTGCGACATCGTCGTCGCGATGGTGTTCGCGGCTTGCTGGAGCGCCATCGTGTAGTGGTCGAGCTGCCCCTGGATGAGCGAGTAGGCACCCGCTGACTCTCCCGTAAACAGGAACTGACAGAGGGCCGCACGAGCCATGTCCTGGCCTGCAGCAATCCGGGCGTTCCGAATCGCGTCGGCCTTCATCGGGCATTCGGTCCACTCTAGGGTAAAGCCCTTGGGGAACATGGCGAAGGCGCGGATCCCAGCCCGGAGTTCACGCAGGATTATGTTAACTTGCTCCACGTCTCCGGGATTCGCTCCCGGCTCCACTGTGCAAGTCGGGATGCCGTAGGCACTGCGCTCATAGCCGGTGGCCTCGAGCTTCAGGTAAGTCCGACGCTGACGCCACGACGCATAGGCGGGACGCAAGATCCCCATCGGCTCCGGGTTGTCTCCCTCTGGCTGGAATCTAAAGAGCAGGATCTTGTCGGGAGGCAGGGTCGCCCCCTGGTAGGTGTTCTTGTTCGCTCTTCCACCTAGGGCTGGGTCCGAGGGGTCTGCGAACTGAGTGAATCCGTAGCGACCGTCCGGGTACTTCTGCCAATCGTCAATCGTCCACGGCAACCGAGGCGCAAGGCTGTCGATAACGGTGGCACCGATCTCCTTGTCGTAGCGAGCGACGATCTCGAAGGCCGAGAACCCGCGCCAGGTGAACTGAACAGCCTGCTCGAGGAAGTTTGCCCAGCCACCCTTCATGTGTTCGAAGAGGCAGTTCTGAACGAACTCCGCGATCTGGACACTCTTAGGGTCATCCGAGGCCGGCTGAACCGACCACTGCACCGAGAGCAGGGGCAAGGTCCAGGCGAGCTTGATGGCTGCACCGACAGGGTCCTCGCGGACAATTTGGTCTACCACCCCGATGTCGTCATAGCTCCCGCGCCAGTCGTAGGAGTCGAGATTGACGTTGTGATCGAGGTCAATCGTGCCCCCGATAAGCGGAACTCCAACGTATCCCCGGCTCTGACCTAGGCCGCGAGCCTCTGCGAGGATGGTTGGATCGAATGTCTGGGGGTAGACAGTCTGAGGAACGCCAGCTTTTTGGGCTCTCTCCACGTCCTTTTGGGACACCGAGATCGGCCATTCCTGGCTTAGTTCTGCGTATTCTTCTGGTGTCAACTCGCTCACGGGGCCATCCTTACCAGTTATCTGGATGGTCAGCCGGGTCTGACCACGCATGATTACCGATGATGGTTGACATTGGCGGGGGATTCAAGTTTTGAATCTGCGGTGCCTGCATAACACCATGCCGGTTGATCACATAGTAGCGCAGTGCGTCCATCGCGTGGTCCGTCCGGTTGTCCTTCGCGGGCATCGCATCGTTCTCTTTGTTCTTAGGGTACGAGTAGCCCATCAGCGCCCCGTGAATTCCTACCGAACCGTTGGGATAGCGTGAGGTGCGCGAGTCCTCTGTGAGGTGCTTCGCCACAAACAGCTTCCGCTCTCCCTTGTGGTTCTGGAACAGACCTCGAGTTGCCTCGACACCCGATGGGATGTGCCGGTCAGCCCTCGACGTGGTGAACCGCATCGCACCCGAGAGAACTCCCTCCTTGCGGAAGATGCTCTCGTAGACCTGCATAGAGCTCATGTTGGTTTGCGCGTTCCGATTGGCTCCGGCGGGGTCGCAGAAACAGTCGTTCAGGACAACCCCGTAGGCCTTCAGCATCTGCGCGCACTCGTAAGCGTGGGTGGTCTCCAGGGTGTCGGCCCCGACGACCTCTTCGATGATGACCTCACCTTCCTGCTCATCGACCATGCGGTCCTGAACAAGGGCGAAGAAGGGACGACGCCCACCGAAGTCGAGTGCTCCCCAGCTCGCGGCATCTGGGTCTGGCTTCATGTCCACCAGGCTCTCACCGAGTCTGGGCTCGTAGGTAAAGTAGACGACACCCTGTAGGACGACGAACTCTCCTTCGAGGTAGGCACGCGCCATCCGATCGGAGAGGTTGAGTGAATCGACGTAGTCTGCAGGCAGGTGAGGGTTGTCCCTCGATGATGCGCGGACGTAGGAGCGCCCCGGCAGGTTCTTCGCGAACTCGTCGTACATCCAGTTCATCGCGGGGACGGATGAGATGGACCGGCGGTGAACAGGAGCTCGAGGGTCTCGAATACGAGAGTTGAAGATCCGCCACGCCTCGTGGGTGCAGAGCCTGGCCTCGTCCATCACCCCGAACCCGTAGGTACCACCTTCGATGGAGCCCGGATCGTCCACTGAGCCGAAGAACCAGTCCGTCCCGCCCCTCGATGTCGGGGTCTTTGGCGATCCAATGTCCAGAGTGAGCACTCTGTCCTGCGCGTTCCACTCTCTAGCCATAGGCCCTAGGCAGTCTCGAGCCTTTTCTCGGCCCCTAGGCCACCGGCTGGCCCCCGGAAACAGGGAGACGATGGTCGGATAGAGCGTCTTTCTCTGCACTGGGAAGGTCGGTGAGCAGAGGATTCCGGGGATTCCGGGCATGAAACAGGTGTTTCGGAAGGCTTCTGCGATCACCCAGGTGGTCTTTCCTGAGCCCCAACCACCCAAATAACCGACAATCGGCTCCTTCTTAGCGTGCGCTTCTAGCTGCTTTTTGAAGGGATTGTAGTTGAGGGTGAGCTGCATCAGGCTGATTCGATGTCCGCGAAGGGTCCTGCAGGCAGATTCATCGCAACCTGCATCGGCTCACCCTGCGAGGTGACATCGACTCGACCGATGAGGAGCCCCTGCAGCTTCGCGAGGTGCCCTTCCCACTTCAGCAGAGCCATCGAGTAGCGGAACTCGTCCCGAGGGTGCAGGTCGTAGGTGGGGATCCCCTTGCTGTCGGGCCGACCGGCGATGTTCCACCGGATCCGCCGAATCTCCTCCATGCAGTTCTCGATAGCCAGACTCAGGTTCCCTGCCTGCTGCTCCTTGCCCTGCTCTGCCCACTCCGCATAGACAGCCTTGATGTCTTTCTGGATCGTGGTCTGCGCGACACCGTACTTCTTCGACAGAACCTTCTTCACCTCTCCGTAGGAGATGCGCTTAGCCAGCATCTCGGAGACCTCCGCGCGACGGACTGTGCGACCAGCCTTCTGAGGAGTGATCGACTCAAGCTTTTTAAGAACTTTCGGCATCGCGAATCTTGTCCTTTTTTGCGGTTAGGTTTAAGGTGTTCATCATCTTACCCGATTTTACGGAAGGACCTTAGCAATGAACCACATCAAACCTTTGCTCGATGTCCGTCAGGTGGCCGAGCTCCTTAATGTCAAGGAGCGCACGGTCTACGACCTGGCGAAGCTAGCCGATAGCGAACCCTCCAACCCGAAGGCACTTAAGTTCATGTTCCGCGTAGGCGGCTCATGGCGAGCCCGAGTGCAGGACGTGGAGGCATGGCTCGAAGAGCGTGCCACCTTTCGCTACCGCTAGATACAAGGACGAGTACACCGCTATGGCAAAGCTATGGAGCGCGGTCACCCGCGCAATGTGGACCGACGAACGATTCTTGAAGCTGACTGCAGCGAAGCCCAACGCGCAGACGCTCTGGCTATACCTCCTCACCACCCCTCACCAAACAGCCATCCCCGGACTGCTCCCTCTCGGACCCGGAACCATCGGGGACGATCTGGAATGGTCGAGGACCGACGTGAAGAAGTTTCTAACCGAACTCGAGGACGCGGGGATGATCAAAGTTTCCTACCGCCCAGCACTCATCCTCCTACCCAAGGCAATCGCCCACAATCAGCCCTCGAATCCGAACCAGATAAAGGGTTGGCGAAACGGTTTCGATAACCTTCCCGAGACCCCCCTCAGAGACTATGCGATTTTGGCAATTCGCGAGGGTCTGAGGGAGTCACTTATCCACAGCTTCGATTTGATCTTCGGTGAGGACGTAACCCTTGCGAACAAACGGATTGCGGAGATTGAGAAGAAGAAGCGAAAGGGTTCCCGAAACGGTTTGGCAAAGGGTACCGGTAACAGAGAACAAGAATATATATCTATAGTCGAACCTCATCTTGACCCCCCTGTTGAGCCTCCGAAAATGAACAAGCCGAGGCCGGGTGGAGCGCCCCCTCTTCACGCAGCTCAGGACCTAGCTGAGGAGCTCCGAGATGCCATCGCCACGCACAGCCCCGAGTACATCGAGGCGAGGGTGAGTGAGAAGACGATGCGGACCTGGCAGATTGCAATCGACCGGCTCCTCCGACTCGACAAGGCAAAGCCCGAAGAAGTGCAGGCTGTCATCCGCTATGCCCACATCGAAGACAAGAGTGAGTTCTGGCGAGCGAACATGATGAGTGGGATCTCCCTCCGCAAGCAGTTCCACCGGCTCCTCATCCAGGCGAAGAAGCGAGGCCTCATCAACCCGCACTCCACCGAGGCTGACTGGAAGACGCAGTACGGGACATGGGCTATCCGAGTAGCAGAGCGTTCGCTCATCACCAGCGGGGGCATGACCGGAGCCAACCTCATCGAGAACGCAAAGCTCGAGGGAGTGCCTGCTCCTCCACCCGACCAAGCAGAATCAATCGCATCCTGGGCAGTACAACAGGCCTGAGAAGCCGAGAGAGCCTCGTCAGTGGCTTTTCACACACAAACACAGGGACAGACATGGGTGGACTACACAGAGACGATTCTACGACCTCTCAGGGGGCTCCTCTTAGCAAGAGAACGGAGGAGCTCCTTGAGGAGTGTAGGAAGCTACGCTCCGTCCCCATTCTGAACTTGATGCTGGGGGACAAGAGAGAAGAGGATCTGCCTCCCCTAAGTAGAGACTTGTGGAAACGAGTCGCTGCTAGTTGCTATCGAGACGCACTTGTGCTGTCCGACATGTTCCCCACTCACAAGGACTGGGCGTATCAGGTCTGTGCTGCACTGTCGAACCGCTCACAACAACTCGGACATGTCGATGCCTGGAGAGCGTATTACGACCGATTCTTGCTGCATGGCGGTGGGAACGACGTCGATCCACAAAGCCTGGCCGAGGCTACTGATCACGTCCACGCTAGAGAAATTGGAGCCAGAGTTCTCTTCGCGGATTCTACGAGAGCGCCCACGGATCAAAAATAGCGATGGGGTCTCCGCAAGGGCTCTCAGAATCGATTTGTAATTTCTCTAATGATTACAAGTATTTAGCCAATTCGGCTTAGTGTCGCCCTATAACGTATATTATGTTAACTGCCGTGATAGTTTGGCGCAAGTGCCTGGAATCACTGCACTTTCTAGGATGCTATATCTGAGAGATATCGGCAGATCTAGCGCCTGACAGGCTCCGCGAGGCCGATAGAAGAACCACCGCTCCACGCCCGTCTATCGAGCTCCCCTACCTAACCCACGCGATCCCTATCAGCGCCCGAATGAGCCCGGTCTACTCGTGGTCTCTACTCGTGGTCACCGTCTCTACTCGTGGTCCTCTATCGAATCTCGAGCCCTGCCACCGAAACCACGCTATCTAGTCGCGCTATCCCTGCAACCTGGTGACGGCCTGGTAGCGCCCAGCGCTCCCCTTATAGGTAGACCAGTCCGCTTATCCGCTCGCTTTACTTCGCGGATCCTGTCAATTGTTTGTCAATCTTTAGGGCAAATCCGCACAAATCCGCGATAGAAACGTATAAAGGAAGCCGATGCAGCGAAACGAACAACCCACAACGAACGAGAAAGCAATGACCGACTACAGAGCAACCCGATACCAGATCAACACATGGGGCTCCCATCCCGGCGCAGGCAACGACGACTGGTGGACTAGTGTGAACGCTGGCGACACCATCGAAGAGGCGCGCGCTTTCTTCTCTACCTACAGGGGACGCGCCTTTGATAGCCACCTTGAGCTAGTTGAGATCGTGGGCGACGGGGTAATGGAGCGGATTGCAATCCGAAACAACCCCGCCTTTGTCGAATGTGACGAAGGCGACGACGGCGACGGCGGAGAGTGGGCCATGCTTCAAGGGATGGCCTTCGGATGCGACGCTTACAACGACGCGCGCGGCTACTAGCAACCCCTCTAGAACCCCAACCAACCCCCAACCAACCCCCACAAAGGAACACACAATGCTCTTTACTCTCTCTCTCGTCGTCGTCCTCTCTTCGACTTTCGCCACGATTGGAGCCTAGACCGTGAACACACTTCACGTTAAAGACGCCGAGACCGGCGCAGTCCTCGCAACCATCGATCGCCTTATGACAGATCACGGATCCGAGTATTGGGAAGCGCGGATCCTGTCCTCAGATCGCGCCCGTCAATTCCCCATCGATCCCGGTTCACCGTCCGCACAAGCGCGCGCCTTTCATCGTCTGCAGTGCTGGATCGATTCTCAGATCGGGGAGGTCTAGACCGATGCTTTTTTCCGTCAATATTCAAGTCCAGACGTTTAAACCGTGGTCCGGATCGGTGGGTCTTCCGAATCTAATCATCCGAGCGGATAGCCGCGCGCACCTTGATCAGATTCTCGCCCCACTGATCGCCCGATTAGAAGGTCCCGCGACCTATCACGCCGAGGAGGTTTAGATCATGACGCGCAAGTACAACGTGACCGGATTCGGAACCAAAAACAGATCGCGAAACGTCAAGATCGCTAGCACGCGCTACCCCCTTAGAAAGCCAGTGTTCGCGGTCTACCGTCCTGTAGGGCCGTCGTGCCCGTCTGACTGTGCCCTATTGGATGCGGGCTGCTATGCACAGCAAGGGAACGTCAACATTCACCAGAGACGCGCCAATGGCGAGACCTTCGATCCTGTCGCATGGGCCGATCGTCTACCTATGGGCGCGCTCGTTCGTTGGAACGTATCGGGGGACGTTGTCGGGCCCGATGGAGCCGAGTACAGGGAAGCTATCAAGGTAGCGCACGAGCTGAGGCCCGATATCAAGGGTTGGTCCTACACGCATGCATGGGCCGATCCTGAGATCCTCGCATGGGCTCGATCACTCCCCGATAACGTTCGGATCGTCGCATCCATCGATGACACGCGAGACAAAGATCGAGCCCTTGCTATGGGATGGCGCACCGTCGCGCACGTTGTTGAGACTGCCGATGGCAAGGGATACACAGACGAGGAAGCACGCGAGACGAAGCGCGCGGGCTCTCTGCCTTGTCCGGCTCAGCGTGTAGAGCTCGGTTGCGCCGATTGCCTCGCATGCTCCCGTGACGGTGTGATCGCTTTCGCTGTCCACGGTCCTGGACAACGCCGAGCGCGCCGATCCCTAGCAGCCCGTCGATCACTTCCGACCCTTTAACCCACTAACGAGAGGAACAGACAATGACATTCCGAGATCGATGCATCAGCCTACATAGGCCCGGAAACCCTCGCCCGACGATAGGCGAGGATCGGATCGGCGTTGAATACGACGGGACGATCTACGTTTATGAGATCGAAGAATTCGAGATCGAAGACTTCGCGCAATGGGCCGTCAATACATGGGCGGACATTCACGGAGATCACAACGTGACAGAAGATCCGTACTTCGATTCCTATCGGCGGATCCTGTCCGTGGATAGCTTCTAACCCACTAACAAGAGGAATACGACAATGGCAACACTTCCAAAGATCACTATCAGCATTCTTAGGCGCGAGATCATCGAGTTAGCGCGGGAGAAATGCGCCGAGATTATCGCTCAGCACAATGAGCTAGCAGCGACCACGGAGATCGAATTTTGGTGCGCGGACGGCTACGAGGAGACCAATCAATTTTTCGCCGAAGGCCATCCCTTTGACGCGATCCGGATTGATTTCCTTATTGGGAAGGACGGCTAACCATGAAGATCGGACTTCTTTTTCTCGGCGCTGTTATAGGCGCGATCATCGAACATCTAACGTGGCACGGTCGGCTATGAGCTTCTATTGCCGATTCTGCGGGCACTCTACAAAGGCGCGGCACTGGTTCCGGGGAGTCTGCCCGAAGTGCCGGACCGCTATCCCACCGAAGCCGTACAAGGGGGAAGAATGGAAAGACTAGG
>Ga0209232_1001320_pt1 | contig 13487 bp, 2 predicted proteins | sample ETNvirenome_2_60_FD_184066 | JGI IMG/M metagenome (GOLD analysis project Ga0209232, IMG submission 184066) | Marine viral communities from the Pacific Ocean - ETNP_2_60 (SPAdes) (version 2) | ecosystem: Environmental > Aquatic > Marine > Oceanic | place: Pacific Ocean | collected 2013-06-22
AAATCCTGCGCTTACTCTCATGATACTACCATCATTCATTACTATCTCTGCCATACCACTACCATCTTTAGTAGTAGCAATCATAAGATCTGCTTCACTTAAGTTTTTTGTTTCTGGAAAAGCTCTTCCTGACACAGGAGACAAAAGAGATCCTTCTTGCCATTCTCCTCTAGTTAGTCCTGTCATCTTTAAAGGGGTACGATCACCCTGTAATATAGATGCTCTTAAACCATTATATTTATTTACTATAGCATCTACACCAGACTTAGTTAATTTTGCTTTGTTAGTAAATCTTGCATTTATTTCTAGCTGATATAAATTAATATCCTTGTTAGGATTTGTACCTGACATCATACTTAGTATAATAGGCTCCCCTAAATGCTCAACAGGAGTAGTAGTTCCATCCTCATTCTTTTTAAATAAAACTAATTTTATATCTTGTTCAAGAGGGTCTGACACATCTCCTTCATTACTCCAATTTCCTTCTACAGATGGGTTGTAAAAAAAGTTTTCCATGTCTAATATTCTCTGACTATCTTCAGGTTTAATACCAAGAATAGATATTAATTCTGCTGATGTTGTAGCAGGCATAAGTACAAAATCTTTAAACATGTGACTTGGATCAAAAGCAGGCTCTTGTAATCTTAGCTGGCTAAAATAATGAAAGTGAGTTAGATGTCTTTTTGCATTTTTAAAATAAGATTGTTCAGACAAAGTAAGATTGTCTGCCATTTGCATATTACCATTTTCGTCATAATCTATACCACCATCCTTTGTCTTTTTTGCAAACTTTTCTAAATTTTTAAGGGCAACTCTCCAATCTCCTGCGGTTTTCATATAACCTACTCCAGAAATATCTCCTTTTGTAAGATCTTCTACAGATTGGTTATTATTTTGTTTAGATATATCTTTCTTACTCATTGGAGTCACAACGGGCTGATCTGAAGAGTTAACTTCATTTTCCTCTTCAACAGCGGAATCCGATGTTTCTGAGACAGTTTCTAAGGCCTGCTCCATTGGGGCGAGTTTATTTATTAAAAGGTCATAGGATTCCTGTAATTTGGCAATAAGCAGTAAGTCGCTAGCTAAACTCATTTGATTATCAACGTCTGAATCTTCTTTAGCTGAAACAAGTGAATTATAGATCTCTTCAAATTCTTTAACTTGTTCTTTTGTAGCAACTAATTCTTCCTTATTAAACTTTTTACTTTGAAGTTCTTTTTCTATAAGATCTAATTTATGTAACCCTTTACTATGCAAATTTTTAAAAAATTCTGGATTTGCAAGTATAAACTTTTTATATCCCTCATAAGTGGATAATCTGTCATCATTTAATAGGGTAGCTAATTCTTTTTTTAATGCGGGTAAATCTACTATTAACTTATTATGTGTTCTATCTTCTGGATCAAGAGGTATCTTTTTTTGCTTATCGTGCTCCAAAGTTTTTATACGACCTTCTAACGAAGCTTTAATTTCTCTATAAAGTTCATCAAAGTTATTAGCTTGACTGCCTATAAGAGGATTGTTTTTACGAGATCTTAGTTTATCAAATAAAACTTTTTCTAATATATTTTGATGTTCTCTAAGCTCTGATAATTTACTTTCTACTAAGTTTAAAGATTCAATATTATCTTGTACCCACTCAATAACTGGGGCCATAATTTCCTGAACTTTAGCTTCTAGTCCTCCGTCTGTTAGTTCTTCAGAAACACCTAGTTCATTAGATACTCTTTTCTTAGCCTGTTTTAAATATTTATCAACTTCTTCTAAAGGCATAAGCTTACCTGTCTCTTCATCAAAGAATTCGCGCACCATAGTGTCTAAATATTGTTGTTGTTCTTGTAAAGCAGTTATTTCTGCTTGTTTTTCAACAATATAATTAGCTCCCTTTTCAATTCTTTTCCTTATTTCCTCAATTACCTCGACTACTTCTCCCGTTTTTGTAGCTTCATTTTTTACTATTTTTGCAGATAGTTTAGCTAATAACATTTCTGCATCTGCTATTTCCTTTCTAAGAGTCTCTATTTTTTTACCTCTGTCTTCCTTTAATTCTCGTATAGCTTTTAATGCTTTTTTAGCATCTTCTTGCGCATCTGTAAATATATCATTTTCTTCTAAGCCCTCCAGAACTTCAGGGTTTATAACTTCTGTTGTACCATCTACTACTACATCACCTGTAGTGGTAAATCTATAGAAGGTAGTTGTTATAGTATCACCATCCTTACTTGTAACTCTAAATTTAGCTTTTGTGCCATGTTTAGCAAATAGTTTTTTAGCACTAGGATTTAAAATACCTTCCATATGTTCTGCTCTATTGGCAGCATCTGCATGGCTTTCTATATCTTGTACAGCTTGTTTTCTAGCCTTTTTATCATATGCTAAAGCATTAAATCGTGCTATAAAAACTTGTCTTCTACCTCTTAAATGTCTTAAATCTTTTAGGGTTTGTATAACATCTTGAAGTTTAAATGTGTAATCAGAGCCACCTTCTTCTATCCAATCTTCTATTTGAGGTACTATAGTAGCAAGTATTTGTTGTTCCTCTGGAGATAGATCTGTTAAATTTACATCTCCAGCATCTTGATTAATTCTAGCTTTAAGCATGTCTAAAGTTTCCTGAGCTTGAATTCTTTCTTTTTCTGTAAATCTTTTTTTACCTTCAGGATTTTTAGCATCTTCCTCTAATGCCCGTTTAAGTTTTTCATAGTAATATTTTTCAGAATCTTGTGTAAAATTCCCAATTTCAAATTTCTTTTTATTACCGTCTTTATCTGTGTAAGTAATAGTTCTTGCAGCTCCACGCTCTTCTTTTTGTCCCCTTTGTCTTTCTTTAACTTTTCCATTTGTTAAATCCGCAAGATAATAAGTTAAAGCTTTTTCTCTCTCATCTATATTTTCCATAACAGAAAGAGCATGTACCATTTGATCTCTAATCTCATTATTATGATCATCACTTACAGGATCTTGTCCCCATTCTGCTAAAGCGTCAACCTTTTTATAAGCTTCTTGTATTTTTTGAGAACGTTTAACAACTGAATCTACTACATCATTTTTATGTTTAGTTATAGCATTCTCATCTTTAAAGTTTTCTTTGCTGTATCCAAAAAACTCTAAAAAGTCTTCATTAGACATTTTTCTTATAGATTCTGCATCTTCTTTGATATCCTCAAATTGACCTGTAATTATTTTTGCTTTTACATAAGAATAAAATTGATCATGTTCTAGGTCTTTAAATCCTGCTAAATTATTATCTGCTAATGCAGCATCCATTAAATTATTTAACACATGCGTTTCAGACATGAAATTGTGGTGAGCTTTTATACTAGCAACTAAATCTTTATTATTATTATAAAATTCTGCTATGTTATTTTCTATACCTTCTTTACGAGAAATATTTCTTAAACGCTCTTGTGCAGCAACTACATTTCCTCCATATCCTGGTAGCCCAGTCATACCTAATATAAAACCAGTCATTACTTCTGTCATACCCTCGTCAGTACCATATGTTTGACCAAATGCTATTCTAAAAGCTCTAAGTAAATCTCCTGTGTTTTTAGAACCTGGAGCATCATATTTAGCTAGACTATAATTATACATCATATTATCTGCTACCTTTTGGCCTCCTTCTTCTATAAAACCCTCATAAAAAGGCACTCCTACTAATGCCCTACCTCTAGACATCATTTTATTAGTTCTTTCAGCCCATTTTTGAGATCCTGTAATGGCTTGTATAAGTCTATTTCCTTTATGAGCTGCTTGTGCAGTTTTAGCGGCTCCTGAACCAGTCATAGTAACAGGGCTCATGAAACCAGGCATTATTTTTTGCATTTGTTTCATCAGACCTTTTTGAATATTCATTCCTGGACCATATAATTTAGGAAGCATAAGAATATTACTAGCCCCAACTAACGGTAAGTTAATGCCAAATACAGCATTAGAACTACCTCTAGCTATTTTTTCTATTTCATATAGATCTTCTTCAGTAAGATCGCCTTTTCCCTCACGTTCATTTACTGCTTTCCATCTTTTAGTTAAGTCCTCTTTAACTGCATTATAATGATGTCTGGCCTCTACACCGGCCTCATAACTAGCTCCTGTATACATTTGTCTTACAGTAGTTAGTGTTGCCCACTTTCTCTTTGAGTTTTGATATTTTTGTACGGCTTTTTTTATTTTCTTAGCGTCTGCAGCCCTATCTAAACCTTTCATAATACGCGCTCCCCTTTGCATTAGTCTGGTAGTTGCAGCAGCTTGAGCAGGAGCAAGGGCCCCTCCTGAAGCGGCAGTAGCCATAGTCCATGCTACTTCTGTTAATACAGCACCCGCAAGAAAACTCATACCATTAAATACTTGGTCTGACCAAAAATTAGCTGTTCCTAATTTTTGCCAAAACTTTGCATCTTGTTCATAATCAGCATAGTAATTTGGCAGCGCCCCGTCCATCCACTCATCAACATCATCTAGAGCATGAGCAAGACTATTGTTATAAAACCGATCCCATTCACCACTAGCTAAACCATTAACTAGCCCTGTTCCTAATCCATACACAGCTCCAACAGTACCCCCAATAAACTGAGTAGTAGTCTTTGCAACAAGCTTTAATATACCATTACCCCATTTACGAGCATTTCCTTGCCTTTCTGCTCTAACATTACCTATGTTAAAAGCCTGATCTGTAGTTAAATAATTTTGTTGAAACTTTCTATCATAATCAAATTTAGTTTGCCCCACCCCAAGATCATAAGGTAAGTAACTTGGAGCATCTGTTGTGGCCATTTGCCTGTTCATATGGCCTACCATTTTACGCCTTTGTGTAAATTGGTTAAAGCTTTTTTTCTGAGCTGCTATACTATCACTTATTGTAAAAGGATCATCTTGAGTAATATAGTCAATACCCTCTTCGTCTGCTCTTTTTTTAGATATATCTACCCCTTCTTTAGTAGTAACTAGTGAGTCTTGTTGGGATTGTCCTCCCCCAGTCTTAACAAATTGTTCAATGTATTTATTGAACTCTTTAACTTCGTCTTCAGTTCTTGGCATAAATTAGTTTTTATTTAAAAATTCCTGAGTTTGGTGGTACAACTACACCTTTTTCTGCTTGTCCTGTCACAAATGCTTCGTAATGATTTGACTCATATAAAGTATCCATACCTATTGAAAACAACTCATCAATAAGCCAATTTCCTACAAATGTTTTACTACTTTGTGGAGAACCAGTTATATTTCCTTGGTTGTCTCTTTTAGGCAAACCTGTTTGTAAATCTAAATCGTCTTTTCCATAAATATTTACTACAGATCTTACCTGCCAACTGTTTGAATCAGTATCAAAGATATAATCAACATTAGCTACAGAACTAGTTTCCACCTCCATAGAGTCATTAAATGTATTCCCCATAAACATTTCTCCTTCATAATCAAAATTACCCTGAGATAAATTATCTGTTACCTCTTGTATGTCACTAAATATTGCAGAAACTTCGTTTACAGCTGGTACTTCATATGTAATACTAAATGCACTATTTCCATATTCTTCATATGCTGGAACTTTTAAAGTCATAACATAAGTACCAGGACGACTACCTCCTGGAAGAAAACCAGAAACCATAAGATTCTTATCCACATTTTCATTTAAAGCTTTTGTTATAGCTTTTTTAGTATTACCATATCCTACTCTACTAGTATTAGTGCCTCTTCTTCCCCCTCTTCTAAAATCTTTTGCTGCATGATCTATAAATTCTTCTTTAGATTTACTTTCTTTAGGAAATGCGCCATTTGTTTTATATATCCATGGCTGCTTATCATAAGTACCATTTATCATAGATTCTTGAATATACTCAGAATAAGGATTAGAAAGAACTCTCATTGTAGTAACTTTATTCTTTATTTCCTCCATACCTTTACTAACTGATTCAAAAAATTCTTTATCATTTTGAAATACTCGTTTCCCATTTTCCATCGCAAAATAAGCGTCTTTGTTTTGGAATATTAAATTAGCAAACCATACATCTTGATTTGCTTTAGCCCACTTTTCTGTTACTAAATCTTGTGTATTACCACCAACATCTTCTAAAGCTAATTCATAATCTTTAATATAGGTATTTAAATGATCTTGTAAATCCGCTTGCATATCTTCTATATTATCATATTTTAAAAATATTTCGCTTAATGAACTTCCTTTAAGAGAACCTGTTTCAAATTCGTAATTTGAACTACTATTAAAGTGCTTATCTTTTAATTTACCTTGTTTGTCTTCGCCTCTGTGAGCCCCATAGCCAAGAAGATCTAGAGGAGTTATAGGGTTAGTATTACTTAGAATTCCACCATCAATAGTAGGAGCATTTAATACAGGAGCAGCTACTCCATCTGGATCACCTTGATCTGCTAACATATCTAGGTATTTCCAATAAGCTTTGTCTTCTCTGTAATCAACAGTAGCAGTAACTTGTTTTTTTGCTGTATTTGTTAATTGTCCTAATATTTTATTATAGGCTTCGTCTGCAGTAAAATGCTCTCCTGTTGCAGGGTTAATAGCCTGCTCCATAAAATATCTATTTTGTTGTATCCCTTCAGCTGAAGACATGTAGTTATCCATTAGCATTGCAGAAATAGCTTGTACCTTTTCTTCGCTTATTTGGCTACCATACATTAAATATCCATCAAGATCTGCATTTGTAAGATTATATCTATCTAACATTATAGGATCAGAACCTATATTAGAAGTAAGTGTGTCCATTTGTTGCTGCCAATTAAGTTGTCCTTGGGATTGAGGCTTATATATATTAACAGAAGTCTCTCCTGTTTCCTCATTTACTGTATAAGATTCATGCATATCAAAGGGGTCTACCCATATAGGATTGCCGGTTTCATCTCTTTTTAAACTTCCATCGTCATTTTTAAGAGCAACTTTATCAAACAATACCTTACCTTGGGCCTGCAATTCAAATTCTACCTCTTTTCCTTTTTGCCACCACTCATAAGATTGGGCTGCGGCTTTTAAGGGTTCATTAGCCATAAAGGAATTAACTGCATTAGATACAACAGCTCCTGAATTTTCATAGTTATTTGTTTTAATAACATCATCAAAATTACTTCTTATTTCATCTATAGCAGCATCTTTCCATTTCTGATCTCCTTTACCAACTTGTGTAGAGTTTGCCAACTGTTGTAAATGGTCATGTTTTGCCTTATTTTGTTCCCACCGCTGTCTAAGCATAGTGTTAATCTGAGTTGTCCCAGGATCAACATATTGACTTACGTAGGGTTGTAATTGATATCTACTATACTTATTAGCCATAAATTTGTTTTTTACGTTTTAATCTTTTTCCTCCTCTTCTTTTTTGAATAGGATTTATAGGAATTGGTCTCCTTGGAATAGTATCTGTCCAGTGAGGATACTTCTCTCTGATACCTTTAAAAATATCACTACTGTGGTACACCCAAGGAGTATCAATACGAGGCTCATCATAATATATCATGTCAGGCTCTTTAGAAAGCTCTTCTTTAGTGGGATGCGGACCTCCATGTTTATAATTATATCTTCCTCCTCCTCTCCTTCTTATATTCATATAATTAGGGTTAAGATACATCATATCTGGATCTTTCATCTCAAGTGTGTCTTGTATATTACCTTTTATACTAGGATCACCTTGTAGCATTGCATTTCTTCTATTTACAAAAAAGTCATAACAAGGACTTCCAGGATCACATCGTTGATCTGGATCAAACGAGTTACCAGGAACATTAAGATTAACTGAAGGACTGTTTAAAACAACACTAGTTGTATCTGTTGGAAATCCTCCATTAGCATATCTTCTTCCTCCTGTTCTGTAAAAAGGATCTGTATTAGTTTGTTCTTCTTCAGAAGGTGGGGGATTTTGTTGGTCTATTATTTCATTTTGATAATAAGAATTAGGATCAGCTTCTTGTAATAGATACTCATTAAATGCATTAGTATGATCTGCGGTACCAGGCATTAGTTGTGGATTAGCTTTATTAAAATCAAGCATTTGTTGGAATCTTTCATTTACTCCTGTTTGCCCACTTATTGCTGTAGCCATATTCCTTTGTGCTTTATACATCATTCTATCTCTATTCATTCCTGCTAATGATTGTACAGCATTTTGTACAGCCATCAATTTTCTATCCTTAGTAGTTGCGTCAGCAGCTCTATTAAATTCATCTACATACATTCTATTTTTAATATTATGAAGTCTGCTTTGTTGATTAATCATAGCTTCTTGATTAGCTATAGCTGCATTTTGTCTAGCTTCCTCACCTTCTACCTTCATGTCCCCTTCTTGTTTAGTTCTCCAGGACGCCATCTTATTAGCTATTCCTGCAGGCCCTAATCCACTTTGTTCTATAAACCTACTCATACCTCTATAGTTAGCAGCATTAGCCGCTAAAGCATCATTAAATGCAACACGTTCTAAATGCGTAGTACCTAACCTACCAGGAGCCCCCATATAATCTGGCTTTTCTTTAAAGGCCATCCACGCAGGTATTAACTGTGCAGCAGCGGCACCTACCCCTAATACCTCATCCCAAGGGAATCGTTTTTTAGGATCGTTCCAAGTTTGACCTGAACCATCACCGCCATCACCGCCATCTCCTCCGTCTCCTCCATCATCTCCAGATGGTATAAATTCTTCTTCAGGACCTCTTTGCCATCTTGTTGCATTAGGATCAAAAGGATTTTGGTAATATGAAGCATCCTCAATTTCATCTAAAACACCTTGATCATATACATTAGGATTATCAAAAAATGGAGCATCTAATTGATATCCAGAAAGATCTGGTTCTGGTGTTGGTGTTGGATCTTGCATCTCTTGAAAAATCTGTCCTGTACTAAAAGTTTGCTCCCCAGGTTGACCATCTATATGTAAATCTAAGTCAGGATATTTTTCATTCCAAGAATTTTGATAAGCCTCCCATGCAGGATAAACTACTCTTCCTCTATCATCAGTAGTAGGATTAGCAAAAAGTTCTTCGGGGCCTTTTATATCTGCATTTGCTAAAACTTCTGGATCTGCATTTTTATACCAGCTATCCATAAAATTATCAAGACCTCCCATATTTTCTATAGACTCTACAAACTCAGGATCATTTAAATATATAGTTCTGTCGCCATATTGAAGAGAGCCTTGAAGATTAGGTATATCTTCACTATATTTAAATCCTTCCATCCCAGTTATTTCTCCTCTACGAGGAAATAAAGGATCAACAGGCCCTTTATTAACAGGTCCTGGTGGTGGAGGAGGATCTTCTATTACAACTGGATCTTCCACTATTACTTCTTCTTCTACCGCCTCTTCTTCATTTATTGGTGTATCACTTTCTTCTACCTCAGGTTGATCATTTCTAAATATAGTACCATCTTCCATTGTCCCTCCTGTATTAACTACAAAATCAGCCATTTTAGTTAATGTGTTTTCAGCATTTCTCTCACTTAAATCCCCTAAATAAAAATATTCTTTTGTTCCATCAGGAGCAATTATATTCACAGCATTTTTAAACATGTGAGCTTCTTCAACTTTATATCCTTTTGGAAGATAAGCTTGTAAAAGTGGTTGAACCCGCTCTTCAATAAGGGGCCCAAATACAGATTTTTTAGAAGCTACTGTGCTGAATAATTCCAAAAGCCTTTCCTGACCACGTCCGTGTGGGCCTCCATGAACATATTTTTTTCTTTCTCCTCCTAAATTATATTTATCTCTACCAGCTATTTTTTCTTGTATATCTGCTAATTCATCTATCTCTTTTTGTCCTGCTCCTGCATTTAATAATTGTATGTGTCTATCTGCAAATGTTCTACCTCCTAACTTTAAATGATTAGAAAAGAAATAATCTTGCCCTTTTACTTTGTCCATAGTTTCCCCGTCTTCTACTTCTGTATATTCATCTAAAAGAATACCACCCTTTTCATGGGTTCTTCCTGTAAATTTAGTAGCGCCTCCAGGCAATTTTGTTGCTACACCGCCTTCTAAATATTTTCTGTCTGGCATAAAAGGAACATATCCTCCACTTTCAAAGTATCCACCACATTCGTAGCATCCTTTCTCACCACCCATTTTATACTCAGATTGAGTTTGAGGGTCATAATCATAATTTCTATTAGGAATATACTCATCTGTATGACTATAATCTAAGTTACCATAAGGGCCAGTTCCTGTATTAACATTATCTCCCTCAGTATTTTCTGGTGGAACATATCCTGGAATTGTATCATCAGGATCCCAGTTTAAAACATTCTCATAATACCATTTTCTTGTATCTGTTCCAGGGGCTAAAGTAGGATTATCGCTTAAAAAATCATCTGGATATCCAAAAGTATCAAATTTATAAACATCTCTTTCGTTTCCACTTATAGGTTTACCAAATACTTGGGTTTCATAAGCAGATCTATATTTACCAGAGTGAGGATCCCACTCTAATGACTCTGGGTTATCATACATGTCATCTTGATGTTCGTGGTCTAAAAGCTGATCGCCGTATGTGTGCAAATAATTTCTTCTACCCATTTCATGAGTTTGTTGAACATGTCCCATCTCATTCATAACTTCTAACATTTGCTGCATACTGCTTTGGTCTTGTGAACCAGGTAAGTATATAGTTGGAGAAGCATAGGACCAAGAATCAGTTTGACGCCTATCTTGCGGCCCATAAGGGTTTTCTCCAAAAACAATTCTAGGCATATTATTATCTACAAGAAATTGTTTAAAATTATCTCTATACAATTGAGGAACGCTTTCGTCTGACATAATACCAGAAAGTATATCCTGTGTACTTTGATCCCAAGGTTTATCAGCAGTTTGATTTATCATTCTCATCATCTCATTCTTTTCAGGATCATACCACATATAATATTTACTATCTGGATAATTCTCTTGTGCATATGCAAAAGCCTCGTCTTTGCTTCCTTTAGCTTCTGGCCACAGTGATGGAGTACGATCGGTCATTAAGTCCCATACACTTTCATTTTGATAATTAAAAGGGTTAAAATAGGATTGTATTTTTTTATTAAGGCCTTCTCCGTATCCAAACGCCTCCCCAAGCTTATCGATCCCATGACCACCAACCCACGATCTATCAAATCCTTCTAATACCTGGTTTCCAAAATCTCCAGTACGTTGAATAGCTGTATTACCTATATCTCCATAAAATCTACCCATATCTTCCCATCCTTCTGCTGTTCCCAAAGATTTTGCTCTCCTTAAAACTCCCTCCCAATATGATTCATCATCACCTCCATTTTTATATCGTCTTAATTTTTTATTTGCCATATCTTATTTTATTTACCGTATAAACTATGTGATCTTTTTGCTTTTTTCCATTCCCAATATTTAGGCGTGTCATATTTAAAGGGATTTTCTCCTGCTTTAAAGTAATCTGCTGTAAAATAATCAGCAGGAACCTCTCTTTCATACGCAAATCCTGGGTCAGCTACATTTACAACGTCCTGAATCTTATTAACTTTATCATTTGCTTTATCTAAATTTTTAACCAATTTTGTACTTTTTAATGTGTTTTTAACTACAGGTCCCACACCAGGAACAAAGCTTAATAAACCAGAAGCTACATCTTGTACTCCTGGAAATATATTACCTTTTTTAAATTTATTAAAAGCCTTACCAAAATCTTTTAGACCACCTCCCCAAGCTGCTGGAGGGTAAAACATACCCCAGGTATCTAAAGTTGTTTCAGCCGCATCTTCAGGGCTTCCAAATAAAGCGTTCATAACCTTGCTATCTGTACGTCCTTCAGTCCTCCATTCATTTCCTGGTACATTATCATACATACCACTCATAACACCCCCACCGTCATATTTACGTCTCATTCCACCACCTCTATACATACTTCTTGGTCCGCTAAAAGGATTAAGATGTTCTTTTAATCTATTGTTTATATGAGGTGAACCTTCCATCCAAAGTCTTTTATTTATTTCCCAGGGATTTCCCTCAAATCTATTAGACGGATCAGTTATTTTATCCCTATTTTTACGCATCCAGTTTATCCAATCAGGATTTACAGGTGGATTATGGGGATCAGACTCCTGGAAAAGCTCTTCTTGAGATCCTTTCCAGTTTTCCCAGAACCCATCATCATCAAAGTCAAGAGATTTATTTGGGTTATGAGGCGTAGATTCAACCCCACTAAAAACACCTCCACCATCATACTTTCGTCTTAGTCCTCCATCTCGCAGATACCAACTAAGTACTCCTTGGTGTAATGCTTTCAAATCCTTCTTTTTCATTGGTCTATCCTCTTTATAATGATCAAACATTCTTATAAAGTTATCAGCATTTGCATCTCCCTTTGAATTTATTAGATTTAATAGTCTTGCATTTCTTTCATATTCTTCTTTAGTAGGTGTGTAATTATCTAGATTTCTTAACGCATCGTTAATTCTTGGCATTACTTTTTTATAATACTTACTGTCTAACCTATATTGATTGTCCTTGAATTCAGGAAGACTATGTATATAAGACATTACTGTATCTTGCCTAGCTGCATCTCCTGTGTGTGGATGTCTATGTCCTCCCTTATGATATCTATGTCCCCCATCTCTATACATGCCTCTTAATCCACCTCTTCCTCTTTGAGTTTGTGGGGTATATCGATTTCGCAATATCTCTTCTTCCATACGTCTATCGTCTTGCCCATATCCCATCAAATATCTTAATCCAGGAGAATCGTTGTATGGACTTAAATATTCCTCCATATTTACTGATTGAGGTATATAATCATATCCATACCTTTTAAAATTTAACTCAGATTCATTACCTGTATTTGGATCCGTTGGGCTCCATACTCTCTGGCTTTGTGGAACATAATCAAAACCTCCATTATCATACTTACGTCTAAGCCCTCCATTTCTTTGCACTCCAAAATCATATCCTGAATATTCTTTTTGTTGAGATCCAAATCGAGCGGCTCTATTCATCATACCAGCTTTTTGAGCATTTCTTTTTTGAAGTTCTTCTTGAGCTTGTCTTTGCTCTTTTTTGCCTTTAAGTAAGCCTGACCATGCTCCTATTGTAGTCCCTGCGGCTGCTCCAATAGCTGTACCAACTCCTGGTATAATACTACCTAATTGAGCTCCCATTTTCATTCCTTTACCCGCAGCAGATCCCATTCTGGCAAACTTTTCTTTTCCTGTAAATGTAGTAGGATCATCATCACTCCAAGCTTGTTGTCCTATTTGCCCTGCTACATCCATTGCTGTCCCTACACCTGTTCCAAATCCTGGGTTTTCCAAAGTTCTTCCCATTGTAGTTTTGGGGGCACCAGCTGCAGCTAATTGATCATAACTTCCTCTATTACCTTTCAACCAGCCTCTAGTTACATTTTGGCTATATGTAAGGTCTTTTGGAGACATATTAATTAGGCTAGGAAGAGTACTTTGTAACGCACTAGTTCCTGCGCTTAATGCAGTGCTTCCTAAAGCTTGCCTACTTGCTTGTTCTTTCATAAAGTCATCTTGCCAT
>Ga0209232_1001321_pt1 | contig 13487 bp, 17 predicted proteins | sample ETNvirenome_2_60_FD_184066 | JGI IMG/M metagenome (GOLD analysis project Ga0209232, IMG submission 184066) | Marine viral communities from the Pacific Ocean - ETNP_2_60 (SPAdes) (version 2) | ecosystem: Environmental > Aquatic > Marine > Oceanic | place: Pacific Ocean | collected 2013-06-22
AATAAAGTTCTTCTAGCGTCTAATACCGCTACATCGTTTAAAGTATATTTTTCTCCTGTATCAGGATTTACTGTATTTTTTAAAGCGTTATATAATCTTTTAACTTCGCTAGGTTTTGATTTTGATATCAAAGCTGTAGCTAATTTTCTGTTTTGTGCGTCTTTTAATTGTTGAGCTTTAATAGCAGAGGCTAAAGGTTTTCTAGTTGCACCCACAATTTCTTGTAATTTTGTTCCACCAGCAGATTCTCCACCTATTAAATTTGAACCTGTTTGTAATAAAAACTGTGTTAATGGATCTGTTATAGCACTTCCTCCACCAGCTACAACATCAATTAAATTCATCTTACGTCTTACATTATCTACTATACCTTGATCTGCTGTATTAAGTGATCCTTCGTCATACATTTTTCTAGGCTTGATACCCGTCATAATACCTTCCATGACTTCTCCGCCTTTTCTAAACATTGGTCTTTTTAAAGTTACACTCATTATTATACTAGCTTAATTTGTTGTTGTTGTGGATTAATTAATCTGTAAATACCAGCCAGTGTTGATGCTGTTCCAAGTCCTGTAGCTAATGGTGATGGTGTAGCTGCTGGTGGTAAAATGTTTTCTCTACCAGGATATCCGGCGATTAATTGTGTAACACCAGAACCAAATTGTTGTGCTGCCTCTAGTGGTTGTAAAGCTTGTCTTGATGCTAATTGTTGATCAGCTGTTAATAATTGTTGTTGTCTAGCTGCTTGCTGCGCGCCTAAACCTGTTAGTGCAGAGATCTGTTGACCTAATAATGCAGGTGTTTGTTGTGCTAAAGTTAAGTTTTTAGAAAAATCTTGTTGAGCTAAATTCTGTGCTTGTAAAAAACCTTGACCTAGTAATTGTGCTTGTAATGCTGCTCTGTTTCTATCTGATGCTGCTTGATACTCTGCTCTTTGTACACCCTCTCGTCCTCCACCAAATGCCCCAGCGCCGACAGCTTGAGCTGCTAATGAAGGTAAGCCTTTTGCAGCTTGCACATCAAATTCTGCTAATGTTGTATCAATAATATCTTGTTGATACGGAGACATGTAAGCTTGATAAGCTGTGGGGCCTCTTAATTGTTGTGCTTGTTGCAAGAAAGGTTCAAATCCACCAAGACCAGGAGCTAATGCCTCTGCTTGTGTAGTTAATGCACTGGGTCCAGCAACAAACTGTCGACCCATAATTTGAGACAGGTCTTGAGTTTTAAAATCACCAATTGCTTTTGTAAGATCGTCTAAATATGTTTTTGCACCCGCTTCTATAAACTCTGCCGGCGCTGTTCTTACTACTTCTGCCATTATGCTTTTCCTCCTGCTTCTAATCTTTTCATAGTATCATACATCCTTTGTGCGCCTACATTTACATCGCCACCGCCAGCACCTCTTACAGCATCAGCTGTAAATACAAACTCGTTGTTTGATAACATCGCTGGAATGTCATCTGCTTTTTCTTTTATACCAACAGGTTGTATAAATCCACCTGTATTTCTAAGATCTAGTTCTTTTACACCAGCTTGATTTTGTCTTATAGGTAGCCCCTCGATGCCCGCCGCTTGCATAGCGTTCATGCTTGCAGAATTACCTTTGGCTTTATTATTTCTTGGAGCTACAATAGACAGAGAGTCACTCCCTGCCATGCCCGGCATCAATTCAGATTTTCGCATTGGCACTAATTTTGGTTTACCATCTGGTCCCGTTTCTATAATTATAACAATATCGTTTTCATCAAATTTATCTAATATTGAAGGTGCTCTTTGCGCATCTTCCATTGGAATGTCTATTGTTTCATCTGTTAAACTCATTAAATCTTCTATGCCTTTTGGTGATCCTTCATCAAAACCCATTCTACCACCTAGAGCTGCTATACCTCTTGTTGATTCCATTTTCTGTTTGCTCATTCTGTCAAATTCTTCTTGTGCTGCTTTTGCAGCATCTTTTGGAGATAATCCCATGTCTATGTATTTTTCAAATAAGGCTTCTAAGATTTTATCGTTCTCCATATTAGATGCCATTTTTATTGGGATGTCTTCTTCAATTCCAAAGTCTCCTGGTTTTGGTCCAAAAGGATTTACAGGTTGTGTTGTATCTGGTGGTAATACTGGACCATTAGCAAAACCTATTCTACCACCCTCTGCTGCTTCTACGGTAGGATCTTTACTTCTCATATACATTTCAAACTGTTTTCTAAGTTCTTCTTTTTGTCGTTCACTCATAGCTTCTGATCTTCTCATCATAAATTCTTCAAAATCTTTATATGTTCCTTCAGCAAAACCCACTCTACCACCTACAGCATACTCTGATATGTTACGTGCAACAAAGTCTCTAACCTCTGCCTCATACTGTTCTGAATTTGTGTCTGCAGTTGGTGGATTTAAATTTCTATAATATTGTTCTAAATATGTTGATGGATCTCTAGCTAATTCTGCCTCAGCTTGTTCTGGTGTCATACCAAGTGTTTGTGTTAAGAAAGTAGATAGTCCTGCTAAAGCTAAACCTTTAGTTAAAAGATTACCGCCTTTATCGCCTCCTATACCTAAAGCTTTTGAAAATTTAGTACCTTTTCTAAAAACTTCACTTCCAGTATCTACCATTTGTGGTCCTAAAAATTTATCTGCTAGAAAAGTTTTTGAAGCTCCTAAATTTTTTAATACATTTCCTGGATTAAATATTCCTCCAAAGCCAGAAGTAGCAACTCCGCTTCCAAGTTTTGCACCCAAAGCCCCAAGTCCTGCTGTACCTGCATATAACAATGCAGCTTTACCTATATCAGACTTTGCAATATCCTTAACAGCTCCTGTAACTTTTTTAACAGCTTTCTTAGCACCTTTAAAAACACTTCCTAGACCATATTGTTCTCTAGGCACAGCATTCATAATACCACCACCCATGTATAATTGTCTTTTCATCTGTCCTCTTGATATTGTCATAATTTAGCTAAATTGTTAAGGCAGGCTTTTTATCCTGTAACGTCCTTTTTACTTGGTTTTTGGAAATAAATCAAGGCTAGGCATAATCACTTTAACATCTCTTCTAATGTCCTTTTCTGGTACCCCCTTAGCTTTCCACTCCTTCTCATCCTTATATATTTCACCAGTTTTTAGGTTAGATATAGTCTCTATAATTTTCTCTGGTTTTATTTCTATCATTATGTTGTTACCTCTCTTGGCTGTATTTGTAGTATTGAAGCTATAACGTGCAGCTCGTTCGCGTCACTAGCTTGTACCTTTAATATCTCACTTTCTTCCACCACAAGAGGTTGAGTTAAAAGTTCCACTGTTGTGTTAGTATCTACTGCTTTTGTCTTGAATAAACTAAACACATTACCAGAAGCATCAGTTAATGTAACATCAAGATTACAACTAGATCCTGAGTCATTAGATACTAATAAAGATTTAACCAAAGAAACGTTTGCCGTTGGTGTTGTATACAACGTTGTGTTGTCTGTTGATGTTAAATCTACTTTTGCGTTTACGAAACTATTTGACATTAATTTAAAAAGAAGTTTTCAGCTTCTACCTCATCCTTTAGCTCTTGTTGAAACGTTGTATTTAATTTTTGCACGATGGCATCAAGATCTCTAACCTGTGCATCAGCCACATCTTGTCTATATTCTTTACTTGGTCTTGTTAATACTTGAACTATCTTTGCCATTATCTTCTTCCGTCTGGTTGTATATCTAACCTAAATCCACCAAGTTTCCAACTCTGTGCTGCAGCTGTATTTGCAACTTTCAAAGAAACTGCTCTTGCTCTAGCCCTTGTATCAACCTTTTCTGTTGATGACGAGATTGTAAAAGGACCGAGAGCCGAACTTGCCTCAGTGTTATTTGGAAAGTTTCTTAAGTTTAATGTAATTTGTGTATTACCTGTTTGTGATAAAAAGTCAGGTATAAATCTTCTGATCTTCGCAAAAAACTCACCATCACCACCTTGAGCAATATCAAAATCTCCTGATTGTATATTAGAAGTTATGGCTGTTATTGCTGTGGATGTAACTTGATCTGTGCCAGTTTCATGTTCATAATAGATAGTACAACCGTCTGTGTTACCAACTACATCGTAAGAATTATCTGAGCCAGCATCATAGTCTGTAGCATGAGGTTTTCCAAAAACAGCAGAATCTTTCCATGTTGTTCTATCTAATGTACCTGTTGTCCATATTGGTCTTTGAGGTGTAGATTCAAAATAATTATACGTTACCACTCTGTCAACAACTGTTGATCCGGAAGAACAATAAAACCAATTAATTTCACCAAACAAATTATTTAATCCAGCATTTATAAGTTGGTTAGCTGTAGTGTTTAAATCATCAAAAACAAAATCTTCTACTAAACATGGTAGTGATTGTAGAGCACCAGCATATTTGAAAAAGCCATTTTCTGAAAACCAGTATGCAGCACCGTCCACTTCAATGGCTGCGTTCTGACCTATCAATCCACAGTTTGTACCTACCTGTGCAAAACCAAATGTAAACGGTGGACCAATAAATCTTTGTGTAAATAAAGCCGTGTCAGTCCAAACGTAAATTGCATCACGACCTCTAACAGCTCCCATAATTCTAGACCCATCGGCTAGCCTCTGTGTACCAGCTGTATTGGTTGCTGTAGGTGTGTAAGAGTTAATATTTTCTTGATCAGAGAATCTTATAAACATTTGATCTTGTGTGCTTTGATCTCCTATTGTTGTCTCTGTTCCAAAAAATACTAAGTGTCTATCTGGTGTAGATACAATCATATCTCTAGACGCTGTTGGTGCACCAGATATAATTGTAGCTCTTGTTGCGTTAGCATTTGCAGCATCTGCATTCCATTCAAAAACTTGTTTGTTATGTATTAAAGCAATAATTTTACTACCAAAATTATCAATAGACCAAAGACCTGGATCAATAACTAAGTCACCTGAAGCAGCCTCGCCCCACGCTACAAAGTCCGACGTATTTGTTACAGTAGCCCCATCCGAGTGTGCAGCTCTTGTTGTCCCTCTAACTGCTCTTGTAATTCCTGTTAAGTCATTACCAGAAACTCCCGTGTAAGATATTTCCTCTGTTCCTACTTTTATAAAATTTGTTCCTGACGTTGGAAAGTTTGTTGTGCTCGCTAATGTTATGCTTGTTCCTGATCCGCCTGTTCCTGCCGTGTTATCACCTAAAGCTCCGTTTAAAGTTGACGTTTGAGGATTTGCTGCCTCACCACCCCAAGAACCTAAACTCCAACCAAATCCAGGTAACTGTTCTGCAGGTCCAACAGGATAATAAGATTGAACTCTAATACCACCGGATGTTGTGGCACCTGATCCCGTTTCATTTGATGCCATTGTTATTGTTATCGTAACATTAGTTGGTGTGCTAGTTACCATAAATTTTTTATCATCAAAATCAGAAGAACTAAAATTTGAGTTTGTGATTGTTGTAAAATTATCTAATAAAATTATATCACCAGGGTTGAGACTGTGTCCTGTAGAAAAAGTTATTGTAACTGTAGGTGAACCATTTGTGGTGCTAAAAGCATTAGTCAAAGTTGTGGTTGCTCGAATTGGGTGTATGTCATAAAACACACCACCAGAATATGCATATAATATTCTGTTTGTTCCTATGATAGAGTATTTTATTCCACTACTATTTACAATGTGATGCATAGCTCTAGCTGCACCAGTAAGTTTGTCAGTGCCTAACTGTGACCAACCACCTATTTTTTCTGGTGAGCCATACCTAAATCTTACATTGTCACCATCAACCCATTGACCCTCAGCTTGAGTTTCGGTTAATTGTTTATTGAATCCAGGTAAAAATTGTACTTTTCGTAACATAGGCGCTTATTATACATATAATAGGGTATAAATAAACAGTATTTTTAGTGGGCTATTGTTTGATGGTAAGATTTGAGGCTATCGTTATTCTTAATTTATTTAGATTATGGGGCTGTCTTGGAATTTCGTGTTTTAAACAAGATGGAAATATAATCATCTCATCTTCTTTTGCTGAATATTTATACCGTGGAAATAAATAAGAATTATCTAAATTGCTATCATCACAACATTTAATAAAAGTTGTTCTTATATATTCTAAGTATGAACTAAAATCATGCGTATTTATAAAAGCAGTAGGAGTGTGTTTCTTTTCATCGAACTGAATATAGTGAACTGCTGAAAAATCTGCTGAAGGCAGATGTTGATGAGACGTCATAAATTGATTTTGCTGCATAGCAGTATAATTAACAATATCATATTTATAGAGAAAATGTTTTTTGTGTTTTAATATGTCATTAGTAAATGTTTTAAAAACCTTATCATAGACATCCATTAGACCAACTTTTCTATAATCTATATTTTTAAATTTTTTATTATCTAAATCATGATAAGAGTGATGAATATTGCTCTCCCCCTGATCGTAACCTTTATCTCTAAATTTGTTTATTTTATAGTTATGTTTAATTATTTTTATAATTTGTTTCTTGTTGTAAGATTTAGGATCTATTTTTATACAATGTATGGGTATTCCAAATAATATTTCTTTTTTCATTTTTTATGGCGAACATCAAAAGGTAAACCTGGATGAAGTCTACCATCCCATAGGTTACCTTTTTTAGATTTTGCGTCATTGTAATGTAAAAAAGTTTGAACAATATATTGTCCTTCAAATTTTTCTCTCCAATGTTCTATTTCAGAACCTAAATAAATTAATCCATCTCCTGGTTCTAAATTAATCTTAATTGTTTTTTTATTTTTGTTTACAAATATAGGCCATGGATCACCACCTAAATTTAAAGTGATAGATATTTCACAACTATTTCTATCTATATGTTTTTTTAAAATATCTCCGTACTTATATATTCTTTGATAAGAATAAGTTGGAACTAATTTCATGTTAAGTTTCTTTTCTAAAACAGGTCTTAGAATTTGCAGCAAAGTATCCATTGCTATATCACCATAATGACTGTAAGTGTTAGGAACTTGAGTATCACCAAACCAACCTAAAATACATTCAAAAGGAGAGATATATTTTTCTGTTTGAAGAGTGTCTAATGTTTTTCTTTTTAATAAAGAATAGCCTGTTAAAAATTGAGCAAATTCTCTAGACAAAAGATTTCTAATTATTTTATATTTAGTTGACTTAAGACTTTGTTTTTTTGCTTTCATAAGTAGTTTTTATATCTTTTTATTTTATTAATGTCAAAAATAATTAATGTTTAAAGTAAACCTACCGTTTTGGTCTGTCGTAGTTGTATTATAATATTCTTTAGATGAATCAAATAACACCATTCTATTAGCAATTGAATTAACTTTTTTATTCATGCTTTTAAAATAACTATGCCCATCACAAGTGTTTATATAAAACAAAGCAGATTTTAAAGTAAACGTGTAATCCTTTTGTAAATTATGTTTTATAATCTCACGTGTTTGTGGGTATAAATTTGACTTAATACTAACAATAGCCTTAACTTTTAATTTATCTAATAATGGTTTTAATATGTGAAAATTCGAACTTGTTACTTCATTTTGTTCAAAAAATGTATGGTTAAAATAAAAACTACCTTTATATTTTTTTTCATATTTATTTGGTGCGTAACTATTATAGTACCAGGCAATACTAGGGGAGGTAAATGCTGCCTCTAACATTTCAAAAGTAGCTTCATCTAAATAGTTATCAATAACAGAAATCATCTAAATGGGTGACCTAAATTCCAAACTACCAAACTATATCTTTTTCCACGAGTAACTGGTTTGACTCGATGCCAAACATAAGAGGGAAAAATAATAACACTACCTCTTCCCATTTTAACTGTATCTATTTTTATTTTGCCTTTTTTAATATGACAAAATTGTAATTCACCACCTTCATAATCTTTCTCATCGGATAAGTTACAAGTAACCGATAATTTTCTATTTTTTCCATTATGATTAATATCTTTATTTTTTATAATCTCATCAAAACTATCCATGTGCCAATCATAAAATTGACCTTTTACATATTTTGTAAATTGAATAGATTCTGAAAAATCCCATTCATAATTCCAACCAGCCATTCTATTTGCATGGTGAACATAAGGCTGTATTTCTCTATATATCCACTTGTCATACATCCAAGCAATGTGAGAATTTCTATTTTTTGATAATCTTTTTTCTTCTTTTTTTGATAAGGGTTTTACTCTAATATCTCTATCCTCGCCTTCTGTTCCTGTAATACCTTTAATGCTTTCAAAAGTTTTACCATATTTAATTACATGATCACAAAAACGATTTGTTAAAACAGAATCAAAAGTATAGAAAAGATTTTTATGCATACGGACCTATCTTTTCTACTATTTTATAAGTAAACGTTATGAAAATATTTGGATCTGTTGCTAAGTTTTCTGAGAAAAAATACTTTAAGGTAGAAGGAAATATAAATATTTTATTATTTTCAATTTTAAATTTTACTATATTTTCTTTATCTATATTATTATCATATTGAATAATTAACTCCGAAGAATCTTTAGTGACATCGCAACAATAAATACAAGTATACCATGCAGAACGTTCATAACAAGTTACGTCAACATTATTTCTTAAATAAGATTGTTCTAGATGCTCCATAACATTAATGTATTTATCATCTAAGACTATCTTTTCTTTTGTTTGAACAAAAAACTCATCTCTTATAAAAACATTTAATAAAATTGTTTCTTGAGAAACATACTTAAATTTGTAATCTTTATATTGCGCAGAATCTTTTAAATTATTTTTTCTTTCAGATTCAAGATAGCCGTGAATAGCGTCCTTTTTTACTTTTTCTCTATCAATATTAAAACCTCTATCAGGTGTTAAAACACTTTCATAGACCACAGTCTTTGATAATTTATGATCTTTCATTAAATCTATACCATCCTGTAATTATAATTTTTTCTTTAGTATTACTTATCTGCCCTTTGTGAGTGTGTGTCCAGTGTGCAGGCCAAATTAAAGTTAAACCTTTAATAGCTGGTGACGTTATGTTTTGATATTTAAATTCTGTTCCGCCATCTTCAACCGTATTTAAATAAGTCATGAAAACTAAACATCTTTTTTCATTATTTGCACTTGCATTTTCAAAATGCCATTTCTTAAAACCACCACCAACAGGATATTTTTGTATATTATATGGTTCATTAATATTAAAAGGATTCATGTCATTAACATGTTTATATTTGTCTATGTAAGATAATAAACAATCTTGTAAATGACTTCTATAATCTAAAAAGGGTTGACCTAAATGGTCTTGGCTTATATTTAAATCGACTGAATCTTTTCTATCTTTATCACGGAAATTTTTTTGTTCTGTTCCTGTAGTGCCTTGTTCGTGTAATATACTATTTTCTTCATAGTAATTTATAAGTTTGTCACATAATTTTTCTTCGCAGAACCATCCTCCAATAAAACTTTCTTTTGAAAATATATTATGTTCTAAAAGATATTTTCTTTTATAAATATTATTAAATGACATTTTTATTCTTATTTCTGCTTTTATTCTATTATAATTAAATAGAAATATGTGTCAAAGTATTTATTGAATCCAACTTTGAGAATCTTCGTCCCATGTGTAAGGTGGTTGGCCTTCTACAAAATCAGGTCTAGCCACAGGTGCTACCCATTCAAAATCATTATCTAATGTCCAAGAAGGATAAGGTTGTTGATGAATAAAAACATCATTAACAGGATCGTAACTGCCACCAATCATGGCAGGTCTAAGTCTTAGATTATCTTCAGCAGCTGAAATAGATGTTTGTTTCCAATAAGGCCACTTGTGGATCTCAGATAAAAAAGAAATCCCTTGTTCTTCTGTTGCAGCGTTATCATCAGAAACTGCATGCACGTTAAGAACAATGTTATCACTACTTAATTTTGCAAAATGTTTCATAATTAACCCGTGTATGTCCCATCTGATGTAAATATGTGAATAGTATCACTACCACTTGTAGAAACTGTTCCTCCAGAAGCTGAACTTGAGTCTGCTGTTATTCTTCTAATAATAACGGTTCCTGTTCCTCCGGCGCCTCCAGCACCTCCTCCACCGCCGTTACTTCCAGCAGTCGGTGAGTTTCCAACTTCTGCAACACCACCAGCAGCATAAGTCACTGAAGAACCAGATATATCATTAGAAACTCCGCTACCTCCAGATCCTCCAGATCCTTGAGATCCATTTCCACCTGGACTACCGGCTCCGCCACCACCGCCGCCTCCAGCACTTCTATTAAATGTGTTATCGTTGTCACCTCCAGGATTACCTTGTGATGGACTTGTAGGTGGAACATTTCCTATACCTTTTCCAGGTGACCCACTATATCCACCTCCGCCTCCACCAGATCCACCGGGTTCTCCGGGACCTGCTGATCCTCTACCTCCTCCATTTGAAGTGATAGTAGAAAAAGTGGAGTCTCCTCCTTTAGTCTGAGTAGTGCTAGCTCCGCCTGGACCTATGTTAGTTCCTGCAGCTCCTCCACCGCCAACGGTAATGGGATAAGTAGTTTTTGTAAAAACTGGGAAATTTTTAGCGTTAGATGGACTTACTCTATATCCACCTCCACCTGAACCTCCTCCAGGTGCATTAGAACTTGTAATAGGGCTTCCTGCTCCACCAGCAACAACTAAATATTCTACAAAATATTCTACAGGGCCTCCTGCACCAGAACCAAATCCTAAAACTTGAAAACCAAAAGATTTAGCTCTTGGTTTAAGATTATTCTTTTTTTCTCTAGGGCTTTGTCCCGTTAAATCATTTCTTAATTTATCCATTTACTACTCCTATTATGCGTCGTTAGCAGCATCAGTAGTGAAGAATAATTTGATTCCTAGTAGTTTTGCATCAGCAGTTAAATCATCTGCTGAAACATCTCTTGATATTTGGAAGAAAACGTATTCATCTGTACTTGGTGAGCCTGCTATTGTTACTGCACCACTTTCTGCCGTTACTGCTAAATCGTTTGCTGTACCACTCATAGCTTTCGCTGTTGGTCCTACTGCTGTTCCAAAAGCAGTGTTAAGATCACCGTTGTCTGCTAAAGCAACACCTTGTAGAACAAATGCTGTTGTGCCAGTGTTTGTTGTATTCGCTGTAAAAAATGCTTGAAAAGTTACTGTGCCTTCATTCCATGATTTAGGAAAAGCAACAGCAAACTGTGCAAACTCATCGGAGTCTTTGTCAAAGTCTAAAGTTTTAATTTCTGGTCCATTTGATAATTCTGTTTGTGCTAAATCTGCGCATCCATTTGTAGTGTTTGGATACATTGCAACTGCAGGAACCCAAATAGTTTCTTTACCTGCAACTTTAACTGCTGCAGTTCCTGATTTAAGAACACCTGTTCCTTTAGGATTTATATTTATATCAACATTAGTTTCACCTGTTGCTGATAAAGTTGGTCCATTACCTGTCGCCGCATTTGCAATTGTAAATTCGTTAACAGCAGAACTTGTAGCTGTTAATAAAGCTAATTCATTTCCGTTGGTGTCTAAAATAGAAGTTCCTATTTTAGGTGATGTTAAAGTTTTGTTAGTTAAAGTTTGTGTTCCTGCAAGAGTAACCGTGCCGGCAGGTAAAGTAAGAATGTCTGGATTAGTTCCATCGTTTGCAGTTGCAAATACAACAGCATCTCCTTTATCTGCTGCTGCAAAAGTAAACGAGTCACCAGATCCAGTTACGTATTTAAATTGTACTGTGTGTGAACCTGATGTTGAGTTTCTTAAATAATAAAAAGTTTGTACGTCTAATGGAATAGTTACAATCTGGTTTCCTGAAATTGTACCAGTGAACTCAATCATTCTGTGAGATAAAACTGCTCCAGTTGATCCATCAGATACAGATAAAGTCGTAGTTTGTGCTCCACCTGCTATTGATTGCTGTGTAAATCCCCCAACAATTTGTTCAAAAATTTGTAAGTTTGTATTAGTCTTAGTTCCCCACGTTCCAGCGTTTTCGCCAGTTGCCTGAAGCTCTACTCCGAGTGGTGTATATGTTGATGCCATATTTTATCTCCTATTAAGCAGCGTCAGTATAACTTGTATTTGACCCAGTTGCAACATTTGTATACGAAGAATTTGATCCTGTGTCAATGTTAGAATATGCTTGTATTCCGAAGCCAGAAGCAGTGCCAAATGCAGCCACAGAAACTGTAGCTTGTTGACCCGTTAATCCCATTACATCAGTAGGTGATATAGATCCCACTGCAGAAGTAGAAGATAAGCCAGTTACCCCCATTACATCAGCAGGTGATATAGATCCCACTGCAGAGGTTGTTGCTTGCCCTGATAAATTTACTACTGGACTTGAAGTAATTCCAACTTCACCAACTGCAGAAGTGGATGAAACTCCTGTTAATCCCATTACATCTGCGGGTGATAAAGATCCAACTGATGTTGTTCCAACTTGACCAGTTAATCCCATTACATCTGCTGGAGATAAAGAACCAACAGAAGAAGTTGCAGAAGATCCTGTTAATGAAAATTCAACACTACCAATTATTGTAGGTGATCCAACTGATGTTGTTGAAGATACTCCGGTAACTCCCATTACGTCAGCAGGAGATATTGAACCTACACTTGCCGTTGCTGCTTGACCATCGAGTAATACTATTCCTTGAATACCCCAAGCATTATCATTCCAAGCTTGTCTACCCCAACCTGAATTTATTTCTGCTGACACTGTTACGGAACCAACCGCTGTTGTTCCAACACCAGCGCTTTCTACTGATACATCTAAACTACTTTCACCCCAGTTTTCATCACCCCAAGCATCTGATCCCCATCCTGATTCATTAAATGCATCTACTGTTCCTACAGAAGTTGTGGATGAAACACCTGTTAGTGAAACTGTTAATGTATTAGATTGCCAAGAGTTTTGATTCCATGCAACTGAGGGACTATTTCCACCCCAAATTGATGTTTCTGACATAAGGAGTCCCTCCTTATGCTATCCTAATAATAGCGTTAGTTGCGTCTGCTGTAGGAAATTGAATTGTAAAAGTTCCGCTAGTTACAGTTTTGTCAGCGCCAAAAGCTATCACCACGCAAGCAGGATCCCCTGATGCTGAGTCATTATAAATTAATGCACCGTTTGCAGTAAAAGTAGCTGAAGTGTAACTTACGTCTGAAAAATCACAAACTGCAGTCGTGCTAGAAGCTGCTGGAGTAACGCTTGTTAAAGTTGCGCCACCAGAAGTGTAAGCAGTTCCTGATGTGTTAGTAATTTCGTTTGAAGATGAAAAAGCTGTTGTGCTAGCGCCTAAAGTTGCATCGCTAGTGTATAAAGCAATCTTAAAAGTATTACCTGTTGTTGCCGTAAAATTGTGAACCCCTTTTAAAAGTTCTACTTTGAAACTTGTGCATACTGCCGATGTTATTGCCATATTGTATCTCCTTACGGTGTTGTTGATGGTATTGTTATTCTAACAGCCCCATCAGTGTAATCATCTCGTCTTCTTCTGCCGATTTGTTCTACACCAAATTTATCTACTTCTTGT
>Ga0209232_1001322_pt1 | contig 13473 bp, 13 predicted proteins | sample ETNvirenome_2_60_FD_184066 | JGI IMG/M metagenome (GOLD analysis project Ga0209232, IMG submission 184066) | Marine viral communities from the Pacific Ocean - ETNP_2_60 (SPAdes) (version 2) | ecosystem: Environmental > Aquatic > Marine > Oceanic | place: Pacific Ocean | collected 2013-06-22
TGCAGTACATTGTCTTTTGGGTTTCACTTCAATAATATACTTCTTAGGTACTCCCGAAAGGTCTTTTACTTTTATATAAAAGTCAGGAAAATATCTATGCAATCTGTTGTCAAGTGGTGATCTGTAGGGTATAATAACCTCTTCACTACCCCATTCAATGATGTTAGCATTCTTATCACAATATGACATAAACACTTTTTCCCAAGAACTACGATAAATAATGTTACGATAGTCCCCTCTATACTTTTTTATATTAGAAGGTCTAAACTTTCCTGAACGAGCCATACATCGTAAGATCCCTTTAGGTATTTATTGTGCCAGCTTACCCAAGAGTAAAGAAAACTGAATCAATTCGTAGTTTATTTCAGAAGGTTGCTACTACTAACCACTATGAAGTTTTCTTTAGTGGGTTTGGTGGTATGCAGAAACTTAGGGGATATATTCAGTCTAAGTCTCCAAGGGTAACCAGTTTCTTTATTAATAGGGATTTGGGTTTATTATGTAATAGTGCTGAATTACCAGCAACAACTATGGCTACATCACAAATTGAAGGTCATAGGATGGGTATAGTAGAAAAATTTGCTCATTCAAGGGTTTATACTGATTCATCATTTACTTTCTATGTTGATAGTGATTATAGAGTACTAGAATTTTTTGAATTGTGGCAAGAATTTATAGCATCTGGATCTGATTCTGATGGAGCAGATAGGACTCATGTGGCATATTATCATAGGATGCAATATCCAGAAGAGTATAAAGTTGATCAGATAAAAATACAAAAATTTGATAAAGACCATTTTAGAAGTGTTGAATATACTTTCTTGAATGCCTTTCCAGTTGCTGTATCAGCAATGCCTGTTTCTTATGATGGAAATAGTGTTCTTGAATGTCAAGTAACAATTGCTTATGATAGGTATTACTTTGGTAAGATTGGTTCTCTTGATCGTAGAGTATTTAATTCCGCATTCAAAGATGTTAATAGTGGTGAGACTCCAGGTAGTTCATCAGAGAAGAGGGTAGGAGTTAATAATGAGAATACTGGTGATAAAAATGCTGCTAAGATTATCGATCCAGTTAAACCAACTGAACAAGTAACAAATGAAGCAGAAGGATCTATAGGTGCTAATGATCTTAATAATATAAGTTCAAATGTAGCCTAAATGTGCTATGATATATAAATTAGTGAATAATTCTATATGGGACTTGCAAAAGATTTAAAGGAAGGAACTAAACAATCACATTCTGCAGCAGAAAATACAAAGTTTGTTTCATCATTTCTTCGTGGAGTAGTAAGTAAAGAAGGTTATAGGCAACTTGTTGCCAACTACTACTTCATATATCAAGCTATGGAAGTAGAAGTTCTAAGATTGAAAGATGATCCTATTATAGGACCATTGAATATGAAAGAACTTTATAGACATCGTAGTCTAGCAAAAGACTGTGAGTATTTTTATGGTAAGAATTGGGACAAGACCATTTATCCTACTGAAGCATGTCAAAAGTATGTTGATCGTATCCGTAAAGTAGCACATGACGAGACTGAACTTCTTGTGGGTCATCATTATACTAGATATCTGGGTGATCTCTCTGGGGGTCAGATCCTTAGAAATATTGCTCAGAACGCTCTTAAGTTAGACGATGGTGGTTTAGATTTCTATGAGTTCCCTGAGATAGAGGATAAGAAGGAGTTTAAAAATAACTATCGTGCTACACTAAATACACTGCCTGTGACAGAATCACAGCTCTCTGCTATTGTCTCTGAGGCAAACTATGCATTTCGTCTGAATATGTTTATGTTTGATGAGTTAGACGGCAACGCATTCAAATCCACATTAGCTTACATATGTGGTATAATTAAAGGAAAAACTGATGCCACTACCAAAGATTAATGCACCGACTTATGAGTTGGTGATTCCTTCGTCTAAAAAGAAGATTAAATATAGACCTTTTTTAGTTAAGGAAGAAAAAATTCTTGTTATTGCTATGGAGAGTAATGACATTAAAGATATTGCTAATTCAGTTAAACAAGTATTAAGTAATTGTATCCTTACTAGGGGTATTAAAGTTGATAAGTTATCAACATTTGATATAGAATATCTCTTTCTCAATGTAAGAGGTAAGTCAGTTGGTGAGACTGTTGATATTATGGTTACTTGTCCTGATGATCAAGAGACAGCAGTTCCAGTTACTGTGGACTTGGATGCAATCCAAGTTAAGTTTGATCCTGAACATACTAAGGATATTGAATTGGATGAGAAGTTGACTATGAGGATGAAATATCCTTCATTGGATCAATTTATTAAAGAGAATTTTCAAGTAGAAGGTGTTGGTTTTGAGCAATCTATTGATATGATTGCTGACTGTGTTGAGATGATATTCAGTGAAGAAGAAACTTGGACTGGAGCAGATTTTACTAAGAAAGAAATGATTGCTTTCTTAGAAGGATTAGGTTCTAAGCAATTTAAATTATTAGAGAAGTTCTTTACTACAATGCCTAAACTTTCTCATGATTTTGTGGTTACTAATCCCAAAACAGAACAAGTGAATGAAATTCATTTGGAGGGACTAGCAGCTTTTTTCAACTAGCGATGTTGCATGAGGATCTTGTTTCTTATTACAAGATCAACTTCGCTCTCATGCAGCATCATAAATATAGCTTAAGTGATATTGAAAATATGATCCCGTGGGAACGGGAGATATACATTAGTTTATTGAAACAGCATATCGAAGAGGAGAATTTAAAGGCACAGCAACAAAATGGCTGACATTAAAGATAAATTACCCACACCACCAGGAGAAGGCGATTCCAAAAAAGGAGGGGTTTCTCATGGTGTCATGTCCAAGTCTTTTGGATTGCAAAGAAAGACTTTGGCAAGGGTTATTGGTTTAGAAAAGAGAGTAGATGAGATAGAAAGTAGTCAAGGTGGTATTGATCCTGATAAGTTTTCTGAGATTAATCAAGGTATTGCTGCAATTAATAGTAACTTAAGTTCTATTCAAGAATTTATAGATGCAGATCTACTTGCTCAACAGCAAGCAGCAGATGATAAGAAGAAGGATGATAATAGAAAGGCAGATAGTAAAAAGAAATTAGATGCAGAGAAGTTTCTTGAGCAGAAACAAGAGACAAAACTTCTCAAACCTGCAGTTAAAGTGGCCGAAAATACAAAGAGTGTATTCCAAAGGTTATTTGATGCTTTGACTGGTATTTTTGCTGGATGGTTATTTGATAAGGGTGGTAAGTTAATAACAGCATGGTCGGAAGGTGATACGGAACAATTTAATAAAATGAAAAATCAGATAATAGGAGCATTAGCAGTTGTTGGTGGTATATTTGCTGTAGCTAATATTGGTACAATTATTGCTAGTATGAAGCTGCTTATTGGTGGTCTTAAGGTAGGTGTGCCAATGGTTCTTGGACTCTTAGCAAACCCTTGGACTTGGGTTGTACTGGGTGTAGGAACAGGTTTGTACTTTGGTATTAAAGCATTAGATAAGCAAATTACTGGTGGAGGAGACTTTAAAGAATTTGATAAACAACTGAGAGCTAAGACAAAAGCGTCAGGAATTGATATGTACTCAGATCAGAAAGGAGCACATATATTAGAGGAAGATGGAAAGTCTCATATGCGTGTTGATGTTTGGGGTGAGCATGGTTTGATGGGTAGAGAAGCAACAGAAGAGGAGAAGGAGAAATGGCATTATAATAAAGATAAGAGAGAGAAGTTAAATCTTCAAGATGAAAAGCATCGTGCTTGGATTGAAAAGAATATGGGTGCAGAAAAATTAGCAGAAATGGATAAAGCATTTGCTGATTATAAGACTATGATGAAGAAGAAAGATGATATTAAAGATGAAATGCATTTGATGTTGAAGAAGGAGAAGAAATTATTCTATGCTGAAAGACGAAAAGAAGAAAAGAACCTTCGTGATCAAGGTAAAATAGGTGGATGGAATACTACTAAGGGTTGGACTGATCCATTACAGTGGATGGATAGTTCTGCTGGTAGATGGTGGGCTAAGCAAGATAAGAAGTGGAAGAAGAGACACTTAGAAATTAGGGCAGAATATGCTGGTACATTGAAAACAACATTCCCTGAGTTCTTTGATGGTGATCCAAGTACTAGTGCTGGTGCTACCTTCCCAGATGATGTCTTCATGGCGAAGAGTGATGAAGAGACAGAGAATATGGCATTAGAAAGACATAAGGCTATGCTTGCAGAAGGTGAACTTTCAGATGCAGATCTAGATGCAGATATTAAAGAGTTACAAAAGAATGCTAAGGGTGATGGTCCAAGTCATTTAGAAGGACAGAGAACAACTGTTCCTTTACCAAATGGTATCTTACAGCCTTCAAAACAGGCAAGTAGAAATAATAATGAACAGAAACTTCAGTCAATTTCACAAGCAACTGAAGGTGCTAATAATATTGAAATACTTCCTGTAATGGGAAAAACTCAGTCGGTTGGTAAATCAGAACCGATGCATCGTGGATCAGCAGCAGAGATGCCAGCATTAATGACTGCTAATAGTTCTAATGATTATCGTTATTTTTATACTCACATTTATCAGCAGGGTAATGATTAATGGCCGATAAAATTGATACCAAAAAATTAATACCTGCAGGGGAAGCATTTGATATTATATCATTTGGGGTAAAGGCAGTTCAAGAGACTTCTCAGGGACTTAAGAAGTCCATGCAACTTAGAATACAGCAACAGAAGAATATACAGAAGGATCAAAAGATTGATGCTGCTAGGTTGTTGAATAAGAAGAAAAATACAGAGAAGGAGAAAGCATTAGAGGCTACACCAAAAGATTCTGGTGCTGGTGGTATGGCTAAGAGTGTTAAACGATCAGCAGGTGGAATATTTAATAGAATAATGACAGCAATTTCATCTGTTGTTATTGGATGGCTCATAGACAAACTTCCCCAGATATTTGCATGGGTTACAAATGCAGTAAAAGCGATTAAACCTCTTATTAAAGCAGTTAGAACTGTCTTTGAATCATTATTCAAAGCCATGTCAGGCATATTTGAAGCTGCTGAAGGATTTCTTGGTGGTGACGAACTAGATAAGATACCTAAGGATACTGATAAAGTAGGTAAAGAATTTGAAGCATTAGATGAAGATTTAAAAAAGGAAAGAGACGGTCTTGATAATACTTTTGGTGAAATTAAAGATTCAATTAATAAGTTTGCTAAAGATAATGCTAAAAAGAATGTAGCAGATCCAGAAAAAAGTCCACTTGGTCAAGCTGATGAACATCTTCATGCAAACCAGAAAGATGGAATACCAGACGGATTAGATACTTCTCAACATGATAAGGCAATGCATCCACCAGGTTATGTTGCACCTGAGGAGGCAGATAAAGAAGCAAGAGCAAATAAGTTAAAAGAAGATGGTGCTGCACAATCTCATGCAAAGGATGCTACCACCAAACCAAGACTAGATTATAATAATCAGAGTAAAACTGTTGCTTCTGATCTTGCTAAGATTAAACCAGAGCAATGGAATCCAAAATCTGCTACAATATCAAAGACAAAGACTAAATCTGATACTAAAATGATACCAGATCCACCACCAGCAGTGGTTCAAACTGATACATCATCTTCGTCTAAAGCAGTTGGTGATGGTGTTGCCAGTGCTAAAGTAGTTACACCTCAAGGATTAGGAATGGATATGTATAGTCGAAAGATTATACTTAACCCTGATGCTGCAAGAGGATGGAAGAAACTTCTTACTGAAGCAGCTAAAGATGGTATAGATCTGACTAAGGCAGTTACATCATCTTACAGATCACCAGAAAAACAGAGAGAATTGATTGCAACAGAGGATGGTGTTAATGTTATTACACCTGCTCCTGTTCACTTATCTCCTCATGTTCAGGGTTGGGCAGTTGACCTTGCTACTAACACTCCTGAATGGAAGTGGTTGAAGGCAAATGGTCCTAAATTTGGATGGAGATGGCAAGGTGAGGCTGATCCAGTTCACTTTGATTATATGAAGGGTGCTCCTGATAATACTCATTGGATGCAACCAGGAAGAAATGATTGGATGCAGGGAAATCTTAAAACTGGAGAAAAAGTTTCATCTCTTAAGACTGTGGCTAAGAAAACCGTCATACCTATACCAATAAATAGCATTGCGAAACAAACGACTGTGCCTTCAGGTGGTGGTGGTAAACCAAACCCTAGTACTGCTAGTAGTGGTATGAGTCTTATGAAGGCAATTAAGACAATTAATACTGCATACACATAATGGCAGCACCGACCCAAGGTTCGACATATGAAAAGATTGAGATAAGCAATCTTGATAAGTCTGAAACTGTAGACCTAAGATTAGGTGTTACATCCTTTCAGTACTTTGAAGATTTAATGTCTCCAGTTATTACTGCTGTTATGAGTATAACAAATACTGGTAACACTATTAATCATGAGGGAATTTATAATGGTCTTCCACTTCAGGGTGGTGAAGAGGTAAAAATACATATTACATCTCCTATGGAGGAGCATAAGGAAGAATCTCCTGGTATATTTGAGATTACTTTGTATGTTAATAAAGTTACTGATTATCTACAAGAGAAGCAAAAGGAAGTTTTTACATTACATTTAGTTTCTAAGGAAGGTATTACTAATTTAAATAAGAGAGTTATTAAAAAGTACAAAGCAAAGAGAATTGATGAAGTTATAAAGGATTTTCTTGATCTTGTTGAGTGTGAGTATGAAGATGAAGATATTGAGAAATCATCAACAGTTGTTAATTTTATTGGTAACATGAGAAAACCATTTTCTCTTGTTCCTAGTCTAGCTTCTAGAGCAGTTCCAGAAGGTGCAAATAGTGCTACTGCTGGTTTCTTTTTATGGCAAACAAGAACAGGTATTAAATTTAAATCTATTGAAACTATCATTAAGAATAAAGAAATAGCTCAAGAATATACATTCAATCGTAAGAATGAAGCGATGGAAAGTGCGGAGTCTTCTTTTGCAAAAATTCTACAGTATTCTGTTGCTAATAATAATGATGTGATGGCAGCTCAGAAGACAGGAGAATATTCAACTTATAGAATATATTTTAATCCATATACTTTTAAATTTACTGAACCTAATTATTCTGTTTTTAAACCAAAGGATCAGGAAACTTTAGGCACAGAAAAATCTGAAGTGTCAGAAGAAGCTGATCCAGATCAGATTCCTGGTCCATCGATGGCACATAGAATTATTAGTGGTGTTTATAGTGTTGGATGTTTGGAAGAGAATGTAGACTTTAAAGGTACTCCTGTTGGTATTGCTGCCACTGCTATTAACCAAGAAACTCTTGAAGATTCTGGTCAGGCAATATCTAGATATGCTTCCATATTTAAGCAAGTTGTGACACTATCAACACCAATGAATGTAGAATTACAGGCAGGTGATATAATAAAGTGCATATTTCCTCAAGTTTCTACTGAAGATGAGGTTGATACCATTCAAAGTGGTCTATATATGATTAAGGAACTAAGTCACTTTACTAGTGCAAATAGATCCTTTACTGCTTTGAAAGTCATTCGAGACACACCAGGAGTTTAACACATGACAACTAAAGTCCCCGATCACGATCTAAACCATGAATCTTATATTGATCCTAAGGATCATAAAGAACATGTCAATCATGGCATGATTGAGTACACAAAGGCAGATTTAGAAATGCACAACGATGCTTTTCATGCTCACGAAGAGAATGAAGAGAATCCAGGTGGTGCTAAGATCAATGATTGGCACACAAGGCATGAGGACAAGCATTTAGAAGTATATTGTGATAACCACCCAGATTCTCTGGAATGTAGAGTTTACGACGACTAATGAGTATAGAAGAGTCTTTACTAGGTAATAGTCAATTCTTAGGAAGAGACGGATTCCGTTGGTGGATCGGTCAAATTCCCCCTAGGAAAGCTCAGGCTGACCAGACTGATGATGGTAAAGGGTGGGCATACAGATATAAGGTTAGAATAATGGGGTATCATCCTTTTACGGATGATGTCCCAGATGAAGATTTGCCTTGGGCAATATGTTTATTACCCACTACAGCAGGTAGTGGTGCTGCTAATTACAGTACATCAACTTGTTTACAGCAAGGTGATGTTGTATTTGGATTCTTCATGGATGGCGATGAAGGACAAATTCCTGCGATCTTAGGACATTTTCCACATGCTTCTGGTGTTGAACAGGATGGTGAGTTAGAAGGTAAGTTTAAACCTGGATCAGCATTTACTGATAATACACCAGTAAACCCAAAGACAGAACTTAATGAGAATGGTGTACCAGATCAGACTGGTGAACAGAATAAAAATTCCAACCCAACCAACTCTAGTGCTACAAAGGGTGATAATGTAGATCAGTCAGGTGCTGGTACTCCTATAGTTGCACCAGACACCTGTACTGCTAACTCTGTGTCTAGAATGTCACAGGCAGTTGAGAATTTAGCACAGAGAGTTGAAGATTTATCTTTGACAGGGATGAAATTAGAGGCCGAAATAGATGCTGTTGCTGATCAAATAGAATCTATGGCAAATGGATTTGTTGGTCGTATGATGGATTCGACTTTTGATTTTCTTGAACCACAATTACAGAAAGGATTAGATAAGGTATATAATGATACTTTTGGTAAGGTATTCTCACAGATGGGTAACTCTCCACAGTCATATGCTTCTGCACATGCTGCTGGTGTTGCATCTCAAGTTGCACAAGTACCTGCTATTAAGAATGCAGAAAATGCTTTAGCATGTGTAGGTAATAAGGTAGTAGAAGGATTGAGAGGCACTGTATCTGATATGTTAAAGGATCTGCTTGCTTCAGGTCTTGGATTGGCAGGTTGTGTAGCTGCTAATTTTGTTGGTAAGTTTGTGGGTGATATGATTAATGGTATTGGTGATGCAATGAAGAGTCCCTTAAGTGGACTGGGTGATCTATTATCTCCAGGTATTGATATTGCTGAATTTTTAAGAAGTTCTGCATTTGTATTAGAAGACTTCTCTGGATTCCTAGATTGTGGACAGACTAATAAGGATAAGTGTCCTCCAGTTAAGAAATATCAGGTTGCTGGTGGAGCAATGGAGAAAGGTGCTGATCCATTTAACTACATTACCAGTCAGATGAAGAAGAGTGCCAAAGGTGGTAGTGGACTTGGTGCTATAGGTGGTTTATTGGGAGATGTCACAGGTGGTGGTGGATTATTAGGTGCAGCATCTGGTTTATTATCTGGTGGTGGTATTGCAGGTGCTGCTTCTGGATTATTTGATAATTTAATACCTCCAGGTGTAAGCAAGACTCTTGGAGCTGCTAATAGAATATCTGGATTAATGGATGAATTAAGTGGTGGTGGATCATGTAGTGGTGGTAATAAAGATTGTGGTAATCCTACTATGCAAATATTTGGTGGTGGTGGATTTGGTGCTATCGGAAAGGTTGTTCTTGGTAAGACTATAGAGAATAGTGGTTTAGGTGGTATTGCAGATGGTATTAGTAAGACTGCAAGTATTATTGGTGTTGATCTGAAAGTTCCTGGTGTTGGTTATAAGTCTCCACCTGCTATTAGTTTCTCTGATAAGTGTGGTAAGGGATATGGTGCTCATGGTCATGCTGTTCTTAATAATGATGGTACTATAGGTGCTGTTGTTATTGATACTGTAGGTGAGGGATATCCTGTAGTTACTGATCCTCCAACTAATGTTGGATTGACTACAGTGTTTGTTGAAGATCCTGGTAGTGGATATGTTCCAGGTGATAGTATAGATGAGACCGTGTTTATTACTACATTCCCAACAGGATTTACTCCACCTGATCGTGAAATTACTGAGACTCCAGATGATCCAACTCTAGTTTCTGATCCAAAAACTAACTTGGTTCCTACTGGGCAAAGGGTAGCATTGGCAAATGTTACTGATAAACCTGTATTTGACTTAGTTGTTAATCCAGAAACAGGAGGAATCGAGGCTGTTAAGGTTCTAAATATCCTTAAGTATGATACTCCTCCAATAATCAAAGTTATATCTGCTACTGGAAATGGAGCAGTACTTAGACCTGTATTTGGAGAAATTCCAGAAGGTGTTCAACAAGATGTTATTACTGTTATCGATTGTGTGGGGGTAGGATAAATGGCAGCAGAATCTACTTGGGCAAGAAGAGTTGTTGATTCTAGGGGTGGACACTTTAGAATAGAAACTGGTAGCCCTAGAGTTGGTAGGGATGGACCTGAACCTACTAAGATATATTCATCTAATGATAATGGTGAAGTATTTTTAATAGCACATGGGCATGGATCAGGTCTTGGTAGGATCGCATGTGATAAGTCTATTGAAATTAATGCTGGTGACAAGAATGATCCTAATAGTATTGACATTAGGATAAGTGCTGCTACTGGAGATATTACTATAGTTGCTCCTAGAGGAAGGATTAGGTTGCAAGCAAAAGATATGATGTTTAGTGCAGATAGAGATATTGATTTTAATGCTGGTAGAAATATTAACTTACACTCTAGTGTAGGTCGTACTTATATTAAAGCTAATAGTGCTCAAGTTCAGGCCAAGAGAGGAAATATGGCTCCTGAATCTTATGGTGCTAAAGTAACTAAGAATAGTTTTATACCTGATAGTACAATAGATAAGGTATTTTCTCCTAAATCACAAAATACTAAGCCAGGTGCAGCACCAGGTGGTTTTGATGGTGTTGCTGGTGCAGCATTGAAAGGATATGGATTCAGTCTTGAAGATCTTGGTATCAGTGATCAGACTGGTGCTATAGATGCTATAGAGAATGCAGAGAAAGCAATGAAGTCTGATTTAATTGGACCATTACAGAAAGCATCTAATCTATTATCAGGAAAACTTGATGAAAAGTTGGGAGATGTGATGAAGGGTGCAGGTGCTGGTGATCTTGTTGGTAAGATTCAGGGTGGTCTTAAAGCACTTGATAATCCAGTTGGTACTGCGTTAGGTCTTAGTGGTGTTGCTGGTGTACCTGGATCAGCAACAATTGCCAGTGCTGGTGCTAAGTTTTTGGGTGGTCAATTACCTGGTGTTGGTGGAGCAATGGATACTATTAAAGGTATAGGTAATACTGTATTGACTGGTAATATAGAGACATTAACATCTTCAGCAGCAGGTGCTTTAGGTGTTACCAAAGGTGGTAATGCTCTTACAGGACTTAAGAAGATGATTGGTACTGGATCTGTTGCTAAGGGTGCTGCAGCTACTGTTGGTAACTTTACCAGCGATAAGTTAGCATCATTAGTAGGTGATACTATACCTACTCATCCAGATGTACCAGCAGCACAGGCAATTAAGAATGTTAGCAATTCTACTGCTATGTACATGGATCAATTGAAAAAAGATTTCCTTACAGCATCTAATACACCTAATGTACTTAAGAAGGTGGATGCAGCTATAAAGGATGTAGACTTAGAGAAGAGACTTCTTGAAGGAGAAGAAATCATAGGCGATCTTAAGAGTGTCGCTAAGAAATTTAAACTTGAATAATCATGGCAGAATCTAATCCAAATTCATTTGATTGTGGTGCTAAGGAAGACATTGCAAATAAACCATATAAAATTGGTGATGATACAACTTATTTTGAAGATCCTGTCATATGTTCAGGATTTATTGATGTGCAGGGAATACCTTCCCGTCCTACTGACATAGAGATTACTAATGGTGATGTTAGAATCTATACTGGTAACCTTCTAGTTAGACCAGGTATCTCAACATTCCAAGAGGTACAGATAGAAAAAGAATTATATGTCTGTAATGATACAGACTTAATGTCTAAGTTGCATGTTGAAGGTACTACTCATCTTGAAGGTGCGGTAACTACTGGTGGTAATATGACTATTGGTGGATATGCATCATGGTCTGGTTCTATTGTTGCTACAAGTAAACTATTTGATATTGTGCATCCAGTTAAGGGTGCAGATCATCGTCTTGCTCACAGTTGTGTAGAGAGTCCAAAGGCAGATCTTATCTATCGTGGTAAAACTGCATTAGTTGCTGGTATTGCTACAGTTGATATTAATAGTAGTAATGATATGACTGTTGGTACATTTGAAGCATTAGTTGATAATATTCAATGCTTTACAACAAATGAGACTGGATGGACTGCTATAAAAGGTTCAGTAACGGGTGGATCATTAACAATACAAGCAAAGACTGCTAGCTGTACAGATACTATATCATGGATGGTAGTAGGAGAAAGGAAAGATATTAAGTCTATAACAGTAGAATACCAAGGAGATAAGACAGAAAGTCCCAACCAAGACCTTTCTAAATAAGGTACTTGCAGGTATTGACGGTATGATCCTCTCATGCTACAATAACCACATATGGTTACATCATTCTATGGGTAAAGAAGACGAGTGGATTATGAGGGTGGTCATCAACATGGGCAGGAGGACAGTCCTCTGTGTCTCATCTGATGGTGACGAGAAACTTGTGGAATGCGATGAACCACAAGAGTTTATAAATGTAGTAGAGTTCTGTAAAACAGTACTCGATCCTGAGGATATCTTCTATGAAGAGATCAAAGTCGCAAGAGTATAATCATGGACAATTTAAGTACACATACTTTTTTGAAGATGTGTATAATATTATCAGCATCCCTAGAGTTTGGTGTCTGTTATCCCTATGGTATAATAGCAAAAGCAGGGGAAGCCATGGATGATATAGCAGAAGAATTTAAGTTAATTGAAATGTACAAAGAGTATGACCGATGACAACCCCGAATTGGCAGCACAACAGCAACAAGGAACCCAAGAGGACTCTGAAACCTCAAGCGTTGAGAGCAGCCAAAAAACGAGTAAAACTCTTCAAGAAAAAATATCTACTGCAAAAAGTAGAATAAATGAATTAAACCTTCTTATTAAACATTGGGAAAATCATGTCTAAAAAGATTACATTAGCAGGTGCTCAAATACCTGTAGGAACTAATATACAAATTAATAAAAAAGAAATTCTCAAAGCAATTGATTGGGCATATGAGAATGAAGTAGATCATCTCCTTACTCCAGAGGGTTCTTTGTCTGGATGGTATCATGGATGGGAATCCAAGATGGATGAGCTAAAAGAAGCATTGAAAGAGGTTGAAGATCATGCAAAGGATAAAGTAGGTCTTCATTTAGGTACAAATTTTAAAGAAAGAGAATCTGCAGGAGATATTTTTAGAAATGAAATAAGACATTATAATAGAGGTGGTGCTCTAAGAGGAATTACTTTTAAGACTCTTCCCATTTATATGGTAGAGTCTGCACTTCCTAGAGATCAGGATAGGGATCCAATTGTCATTTGTGATTTGTATGAAGAACACATAGATGAATTACTAGATGATACGGTTCGTGAACAATCTATGGCTGCTGGATTGATATGTAATGATTTGTATGGTGGAAATGAAGTTGGAAAAATACCTCTTACTACACATTACAAAGACATGAAGATTTTAGATTTAAT
>Ga0209232_1001324_pt1 | contig 13458 bp, 10 predicted proteins | sample ETNvirenome_2_60_FD_184066 | JGI IMG/M metagenome (GOLD analysis project Ga0209232, IMG submission 184066) | Marine viral communities from the Pacific Ocean - ETNP_2_60 (SPAdes) (version 2) | ecosystem: Environmental > Aquatic > Marine > Oceanic | place: Pacific Ocean | collected 2013-06-22
GCGAAAGCATATCACTATCTGACTACAATTACTTCTATGTACCATCAATACCTGAATGGGCATATAGCGAATTTGATGGACTTCTTTACGAAGGAGTTCAATATAATTGGGATGAAGTTGATTACCGATTATCTGTTGAATACAACAGTGTACCTGAACCAGCGAGTGTAGGTGTTATAATGGGATTAGCACTAATTTGTATAGTATTATTTAAAAAATGAAACCTAAAAAAAAACTTACAGCAAAGCAAAAAAAAATAGCAAGTGCCGCTGCTCCAAAAGATAAAATTACTGGAGCTGACTTCAGAGCACTTAGGAGAAAAGTATAATGGCTAAAGGTAAATCAGGAGGGAAAATATGCCCAGCGGGTAAAGCTTGGGCTCGACGTACATTTGATACGTATCCTAGTGCATATGCCAATATGGCTGCATCTAAGTATTGTAAAGACCCTAATTACGCAAAAGGTGCCAAGGGTAAGAAACGTAAAAAGAAATAATGGGACAACTTAAAAATTGGCTAAAACAAGATTGGGTAAGAATAGGTACAGATGGTTCAATCAAAGGAAAGTGCGGAACATCTAAAAACAAAAAAAGACCCGACCGATGCTTACCAAGAGCAAAGGCTCAATCTTTGTCTAAAGCTCAAAGAGCTTCAACAGCTAGAAAAAAGAAAGCAGGACAAGCAAGGGGTAAGACAGTTGTTGCGAATACTTCTAAAGCTAAAGTAAGAACTAAGAAATGAGAAAAGAACATAAGTCAAAAAAAGGCGGACTAACTGCCAAAGGACGTGCTTATTTCAAGCGTAAAACGGGTGCTAATCTTCAAGCACCTGTTACTGAATCCAACCCTAAAGGTAAGAGAGCTAAAAGAAAGAAATCGTTTTGTGCTAGAATGTCTGGGGTAAAAGGGCCAATGAAAGATAAAAAAGGAAGACCAACTCGTAAGGCGCTTGCACTGCGTAGATGGAAATGCTAATTTATGCCAAGGTATTCTGCATATGGATCTTTAGATGACCGCGTTCAAGAAGACGGGGATCGCGGCTTTACTGGGTTCAATAATAGACTTAGACCAGACCAACTAGAGCCAGGAATACTAGCTAATTCAGAAAATGCTAGATTAGGAACTAATGGAGAATGGCAAGTAAGAAAAGGTATCGATAAACTTACATCTCCTGTTACAGCAGGAGCTAATTCTTTAACGCTACCTTTCTTCTTAAAAGATACGCCCGAAGACACAACAAACGAAGCAGTCTCTAGCGGAGATTTGGTTCTTACATTTAGTGACCACGGACTAGGATCGTCAGGTAGCGGTAAGGTAAAACTAAGTGGATTCAGTGGAGTATCTGTAGTACCAAGCACAGACGATGGTATGCACGCAGTAACTATTACTGATGCGAATACTTTAACCCTATCTGATAAAACATACACTAGCGTAACCGCAGGTGGAGGGGCTATAACCCTAGGACAACCTACATTAACCGACGGATTAATTGACCAACTGTATGGTTCTTGTCCATTTACAAATCCAAACGTAAGTGCATCAGAAGTACAGAACTATATTATTATTGCAACTAACGCTCAAGCGTTTGCGGTAAATATTAACACAGAAAAATCTTATAGTATTGGATATGAAAGTTCTCAAACTATATCTAGCGATGTTAGTATGCTTCAAGCTTTTAACAAGGTCTTCATATTCAGAGGTACGGATGTTACACTAGAAAACTCTTTGAAAGTTGGCCCAATTACTTCTGTATCTAAGGGTGGCAGTAATAATACTACGATTACAGTAAATACTGAGCACGATCACTTTTTAACAACTAGCGACAAAGTTACCATTACAGGATTAACTAGCAGTTCTGGTGTTACAATGACAGGAACTTTTGATGTAGCTTCAGTTACTGATTCTGATACATTTACATATAGTGTAGGCGGAACTACAGATCCAGGAACTATAACTGTAACTGACGCAGGATTTGCTACACCATTCGACAAAGTATCTAGTGGCACATATACACAACCCGTTCCAGTAGATGTGACAGATGTAGACATAGCAGACGGTGTTGCTACGTGTACAGCGACAAGTGGTGACGTAGGTCAATTAACAGTAGGAGATATTGTTACCGTAAGTGTAGTAGACACCTCGCCATTTACTCTTGGACAAGAATTTACAATTGCTAGTATACCTAGCTCTACATCATTTACTTTTATTACAGATCAAGCTGATGTAACTAATAAAGCGTTTTTATGTACTTTACCACAATCAGTGGCAGGAGGATTTTCACATATGCCCGCAGCTGAATTTGGGCATTATCATCAAAGAAGATTAGTTTTGCCATATAAAAATTCTGTTGACGCAAGCACTGATTCTTATACATATAGACAAATCCAAGACGAACTTATATTTTCAGACATTTTAGATAGCGATACGTATGATCCTATTTACAATCAATTTAGGTTCAATGCAGGTCGAGCTGACAGAATAATGGGACTGCACTCATTTAGTGAAGATATATTAATGGTATTCAATAGAAATAGTATTCACTTAGTAGAAGGAACTTCTGATATTAAGAACGCAAGCAACCGATTATTGACTGATGAAATCGGATTATTAGCCAAGGATTCTATTCAACAAATTGGAAATCAAATATTATTCCTTTCAGATAATGGAGTATATGGAGTTGGGTTTATCGAGGATTACAAACTTCGCGGAACTGAAGTGCCTCTTAGTGAATCAATTCAAGCAACAATTAACAGGATAAACACATTGCATTCAAGTAATGCCCAATCTGTTTATTTTGATAATAGATATTATCTTGCCGTTCCATTAGATCAATCTAGTAGAAATAATGCTTTGATTATATACAACTTCCTAAACAGACAATGGGAATCAATAGATAGTGTAAATAATCCAGATTTTCATATCACCAATATGTTTGTTGCTGGCGAAGGAGACAAACGTGGTGTATATATTACCAATGACATTGGAGGGATTAATCGCTTAGAAGCAAGAGCTAGTGGAGTTGATCGCATTGTATCTGATACAGGAGGAACAGTTGAATCAATTGGAATATCCGCAAGTGCGACTACGCGTCAGTTTACATTAGGAAAATTAGACAGAAAGAAATGGAAGTCCTTTGAAATGCACGTAGAATCATCACCCGATAATATTTCTGATTTTGATATAAGTATTGAATGCGAAAATATTGATAGAACAATATCGCTAGGAACATTAAACGGTTTTAACAATGGATCAGATTTAGCTGAAGGAGAGGACATATCTATAAGAGGTAGAATGGGTAATCCACGAGCATATGGTGTACAATTTACAATTAATAATACCACTGGAAGACCTCGATTGCGAGCTCTGAAAACAGATGGTATTGAGTCATTTAGAACAGTAGAGAAAGCAATATAATATGTCAGCACCAGCAGCAGCAGGATCAGGAGTATTAAATAAACCTACAGCATTTGGGGCAACCAGTGCTGTAACATCAACAAATTTAAACGCACACGTAGATAATGCGGTGTTTAATGCTAATGCAATTGATGATTCTACTATCGGAATTGATAGTAATGGAAAACTATTTGTCAAAGATACTGGTATTGGAGATAGTCAAGTTGCCGCAAATTTAGCTTTATCAGGAAACCCAACGACTACTACACAATCAGCAGGAAATAGTAGCACTAGAATTGCTACAACAGCTTTTGTTAGAAGTGAGATACCAAATATGTTTACTCCAACAAGTTATGCTGGAGAGGAAAGTATTACAATGCCCAATGGGGTAATAATGAAAGTTGGCGTAAAAGATGTCACAAGTGAATCAAGTCCTTATACTTTAACATTTGGATCTGCATTTAATAATGCAACCGTTTATGCTCAAGTAACACAATTTTTAAATAGTAACACATTGCAAAGCCCTTGCCATATTAAGAGCACATCTGCTGCTAATATAGTCGTGGCTTTTGATACTGATGTTACTCATTTACATTATTTAGTAATAGGAAGATAATATGGCAGAAGAAGTACAACCAGTTAATGTATTAGAATCACAACGTGAGTATTTAGAGGCAATTACAGATCCTACGTTGCTAATGCAACAACTAGATGCTGAAAGTATTTACGGCCCTCAATTTGATGCTATATCTTTATCGAGAACTCAAACTTTATTAGAGGGCTTTAACCCACAAGAAAGTGCGGCTTACGCATCAGCGATGGCAAAGAAAGCATCGTTACAAGCACGTCAACAATCAGGCACAGTTTTTACTGACGCCCAAAAAACTCAACAAGTAGATGGATTACTTGGTGAATTGTATGGAGATACATACAAGGATAGAGATGGGAACATTGTTGCTCCTCAACCTTTAATAGCCGATCCAGGTAAGGCACTTGACGGGATGAAAGGCAGAGGGTCTGATGGTAGTTATAAAAAAGAAGCAATTAAGCGTTATAATGAAGGAAGAGGATACGAAGACTATAGTGGGAGTACTAGCTCCAACCGACAGTCAAGAACTTTTGAACAATTAGAAGATTACTTAAGAGAATTAGGGTTTATAAAAGATAATCCTGCTAGGCAAGAATACGATACACGTAGAGCTGCTATACAAGGTCAGTTTGATGCCACAGGCGGAATATCTGATGCACAAATTGCGGATCAACTACAAGATGTAGAAGCTGAAATAAATAGAATTGAATCACTTCCTACTACCAAGGGATTAGTTCAAATGGCTGACGAATCAGCTAGGGCAGCTGCCGAAACACAAAACGCAGTTAATGACGCACTAAGACGAGGAGATATAGAAAGTCTTGAAGAGCTAGGAGCACAAGCAACAGAAGCGTTACGTAATGCTGACCCCCAAACAAAAGCAATTGTTGAAGAATCAGTCAAATTAGCAGAAAGAGCTACAGCAGCCGCAGAAGAAGGCGTTAAGGCTGATCAAGAAAGAGAGAATTTACAAGCAGTTGCTAATAGACAACAAGCTCGTATTTCAGAATTAGAAGAACTTCCTGAAACTAGTTTAAGTGACGCTCAAAAGACTGAATTAGATAGTTTAAAATTTCAACAAGCAATAACACTTAATAGAGCTACAGAATTAGAAAACCTGTCCAAACAAGCTAGAGAGTCAGTTCCAGGTGTAGGAGGCTTAGAAACATTACAAAAAGCCCGTGAAGATATAGCTGCTGGAAGAGAAACTGCAGCTACTGCACGAATGGATCAAGCTGTTGGCGGAGCAGGTAGCGATATTGCTGCTATGCAATCGCTTTTAGGAGCACAACAAGCGAGACAGGCAGGATTGGAAACTGCTGCGGGGGCTAATTTACTAGCACAAAATACAGAGTTAGATATAGCTCGTGACAGAGCTAGAGATGCAGGAACTGCGGCAGCTAGATTAGCTGCAGAGGCTAGAGGACTAGGCGGATTAGCATCAGATAGAGAAACTTATGCTAAATATGTTACTCCAGAGCAACAAGCTTTAACGCAATTAGCACAAGAAGCGGGTGAAAGAACTACACCTGAACAATTATTAGCTTTAAGAGATTTAGCAGGAACTGCTGACTTAACTGAAAGAGCGGCTGGCATTGGAACTCAAGCAGCAGCTACAGAAGGTCAAGCGGGAGTAAGCACAGCTTTAAGTGATCTAGCTACAGCAGGTGCTGGGTTGGCTGATACAGGTGCTATGAGTCCTGGCCAGAAAGATGTGAAGACACGCTTTGCAATGAATCAAAACCAAGCGGCTCAGTTAGGAGCATTGGGAGCCGAAAGCGAACGACAACAAGAACTCGCAACTAGACTTGGAGGCCTAGACACATCTGCAGCGGCATTAGGAGCATTGGGAGCTGAAAGTGCACAACAACAAGCACTCGCAACTCGGCTCGGAGCACTAGACACAACTGCAAAGTCATTAGCTATGCTAGGCGTTCCAACGGCAGGTCAGCAAGCTGTTAGCAAAAATCTTGGAGCACTAGCCACATCAGCTCAAGCATTAGCCGACAGAGGTGCGGTAACAGAAGGACAAAGAGCGGCAGCCGAAGCCTTTACAACACTTGCTGATGATGCAGCTGCCTTTGGAGGCGCGACAGCAGCCACAGGAGCACAACAAGCACTTAGACGTCAATTTGATGAAGCTGATACAAGGGCAGTTAATATTGGTGGTCTCGGGGCAACAACTGACGCTCAACAAGCTTTATTAAATAGATTAACCGCAGAGGGTGCTGGCATATCTGATACGCTAGGTGGTGGTGCCGCAGCACAAGCTCGTCAAGATACATTAGACGCAATTCGGAAAAGAGGCTCTGGCTTATATGGAGCAAATACGGCTCAAACTTTAGCAGCACTTAGAGGCGAATCAGATTTAGCCAGAACATATGCTGAAACACAAATGGGACGTGGCGATACTCTTTTTGAACAAGCGTCTAAAACGGGATTTGATCCAACAGGGAATATATTTAGGTATCGTTCTGCTGCTGATAGAATTTCTGAGCAAGCTAATCAATTAGCCAAAGATGCTGCGGGGCCACTATCTGCAGAACGTAGACGGATGGCAGAGCAAGCCGCAAGACAACGAGCAGCACGAACTGGAAGATTGGGAGATCAAGCTACATTAGCAGCTGAACTATTAGGGCGTGAAGAATCAAGGGCCGCTCTTAGAGCAGAAGCTAGAGAAGCAGCTAGATTATCTACAGAATTACAAGGAACATATTCCGACAGAGCTTTACGAGCTCAAGAGCAAGCACGAGCTGATGCCTTAGCTCTAGGTCAAGCAGGTCTAGGAGCACAACAACAAGCATTTGCACAACAAGCTGGATTAGAGCAAGCTATCTTAGAAGAAAACAGATTGCGTAGAGGTGAAGCAACAGAAATGGAAATGGATGCTTTAGCCGCACAAGCTGAGCAAGCTCAAGCAAGAGAGACCCAAGCATTACAAAGAGAAGTTGCATCAGCAGATGAACGTTTACAACGTGAAGCTCAAGTTCAAGCACTAACATCTCAATTAGTCCAACAAGGCCTTGATGCAGCAACAGCATCAGCACAAGCTGAGGCTACTGTTAATCAGCAAAAACTTGCCTTAGAAAGCGACATTGCTCAACAAGAGATTACTCGTGGACAAACTGCCCTAGATGCTCGCTTAGCAGCACAAAGAGAAAGAGCTGCGTTAGAAAATCAATTTGTAGCTCAAGGTATGAGTGCCGCAGAAGCAGCACAGGCCGCTCAAATGCAGGTTTCACGACAACAACAAGATTTAGAAAATCAATTAGTTGCACAAAACTTAGCAGCCGCAGAAGCATCACAAGGAGCTCAAGCACAAGCCGCACAACAACAAGCAGATTTAGCCAATAGATTAGTTGACCAAAACCTAGCGGCTGCACAAGCGTCACAGGTAGCTCAAGCACAGGCTGCTCAAATGCAAGGTGATTTAGCTAACAGATTAGTTGATCAACGATTAGCAGCAGAGACTGCTGAACTAGATGCACTTAATCAAATTGCACAACAACGATCTGAATTTGAAGCACAATTAGTTGCCCAAGGAATGAGTGCTGCTGAAGCCGCACAACAAGCCCAACAAGCAGCTTTATCTGCTCAGGCTAATTTAGAAAGTAATATAGCCCAACAAGGATTAGCTGCACAGCAAATGGGAATTGATGCAGAATTAGCATCGAGACAACTTGGATTCCAGCAAGCACAAGCTGCTGAACAAGCAATTGCTGATGAAGCTAGAGCTCTTAGAGGTGAAGAAGTTGGGTTAATTCAAAGTAATTTAGCTAGAATTGATGATATAAAAAAATCAGCTGTTGAAGCTACTGCGTTAGCATCTCAACAACAAGCTAATATTGCTCAAATGGAATTTGATGAAGCGGCTAGAAGAAGAGCGGAAGCTACTCAAGCTGCTGATACTGCATTTGCACAACAGCAAGCTATCGCAGGACAAAGACAAGATGAAGAGGCAAGACGTTTTGCAGAAGCAGCACAGTTAAGAGGCGAAGGTATGGCTGAAGCACAAATGGCAGCCGACCAACAGCAAGCTATAATTGACGCTCAAATACAACAGCGTAAACTAGAAGATGCTCGCCAGGAGTCATTAAGAGCTGACGAATTAGCAGCTAGACAATTAGGTGCACAGATGACTGGTATGCAATTAGATGCTGCTACAACTGCTGCAGAATTTGATACAGAAGAAGCAAGAAGACGTAGAGGAGAATTAGCCGCTGCTGAACAAACAGCGTTTAATACACAAGCTCAACTTGCAAATATAGATGCGGCTGAACAGCAAAATCTATTTAATCAAGCAGTTACTGGTCAACAATTAGCCTTTGGTCAAAGCCAACAAACTGGTGGTGATGTATCTAACGTAATCCTAGGCAGAAGCTCAGGAGCAGGTGGAACAGGCACTGGTATGGCACTAGGAGCAGGAGCTGCAGGACAACAATTCGCACCATTATTTGATGCTTCAGCGGGTACAAACTTAGCAATGGTACAACAATCAAATCAAGCTGGATTAGATATGGCTAATATGCAAGCTGCTGCATCTGCGACCCCAACGAAAAGTAGTGGAGGCGGATCTAGTTTAGGTAAAATAGCATCCTTTATTGGATTATTTTAAAATACATTAATGATATAATAATAATATGAGAGCACAATTTGGAGGAGGGATAGATCCCCGTTTAGGTTTAATCGATTACGGTGGTATTGCACGAGCCGCTGAAATACGAGCTCGTAATAATCGTATGCGAGAAGAAGACGAGGAGCGTAAACGCCAAGAAAAGATGAAGGCTGTTGGTAGTATCATTCAAACATTCAAACAAAAAAGTGATGAAGATAAAAAGCTAGATGCTTATGCAGAAAATGCGTACAGAAAACTTGGAAGTGAAGATAAAGCAGATCAAAGGTTCTTAAACGTATTTGGCATCAGTGAAGGTATGTTTGGAGATATGGATGAAAAAGAAAAAAAAGAAGCCATCAAAAATACCTTTAAAACCTTAGGAGTAGAAGTTGTTACTGATTTAGAAAATGCACGTAAACTTTCTGAATTAAAACTTGCTCAAGACATAGAAAGATCACAAGCTGAGTATCAATCACTTATTAGATTTAACACTGAAGGCGTTGGCCCTAACTTTAATGCTACTGATTTAACAAACATAGAAAACAGTGAAGCTTTTGACACATTACCTCAGGAAGATAAAGATGCATTAACTGCTCTTAAAACAGGAACTAACTCTGATGGTACTCCAATAGAAAAAGCTAATGAAATGTACGATCAATTAAAAACTCGACTTGAAAAAGCAGAGAAAAAACTCATAAAAGATAAAAAACTTAAAAGAGAACGCGAACTCAGAACTGAGAGTTTAAACACTTTATATAAAGGAACAGGATCTTTTACTGGAAAAGATAGACCAGCTTCTTACTATTAATGGCATTCAACGAAGCAGATTACCTAAAAGGATATAAGCCTAGTAACCGATTTAACGAAAAGTCATACCTTGGCTTAGATGACGAAGAAAAGGCAAGAAAAGGCTATCTCAAAGAAGGAGTTAGCTTTCTTACTGATATAGCTATTGCAGAAGGTGGACGTGTTGCTTCCTCGATGACAGGAGCTGCTATAGGATCAGCTATTCTACCAGGATTTGGAACAGTAGTAGGTGGCACATTAGGATACATTGCAGGTGGACTAGGTGCTGGTGCAGCAGGTTCTATTGCTCGTCAAAAAATGTTCGATAAAGATGCTGAAGTTAGTGAAGGACAAGTGGTAGCTGATGCAATATTAAATTTAGTTCCAGGACTTGGTATTGGCAAAAGAGTAATGACTAAAGCCGCGGCTCAAGCAGGTATTGGTGCAAGTATGTCTGTAGGTGGTCAACTAATTGAGAGAGCTATCGAAGAAGGTAGGTTACCAACTCAAGAAGAATTAACCATATCAGGTCTCACAGGTGCTGCACTTGGTGGAGCATTGGGCTTATCAGGTTCAGCGTCGGAAAGAATTTTCGGGAAGTTTTTAGGCAACCCAATTGATAATATAAACGCAGCAATAAGAGCAGGAGATCCTGACGCAAAAACACTTATTGGCAAAACTGAACTAAACGCTCAGGATTACATAAAAGAGAGACAAAAAGTATTTGATGAGTTCTATCTTAGAAATCGCGAAAAGTATGACGATGAATTTGTGCGAATTAAACAATTCCAAGACATAGATGGTAGTGGTCAAATTAAGAAACGCGGTAATCTAAAAGTTCAAAATGATGCTATGAATTTTGAGCAAGCACGAACTAATGCAGAAGGTATAATTGACGCTAAATTAAATCAATTAGGTGCTGATATATCATTGAATGAAGGTTTTCTTATTGATACTGCAAATACTCTTGGAATTAGACCTGAGCAAATATCTCGCGAAGTTAATGAGTACTTGTATGCAAAACACGCTGTGGATTATAACAAAAATAACTTTGGCAGGTTTGGCGAAGATGGTGCGGCTGGTATTAGCACAGAACGCGCCAATAAGATTATAAAAAACTTTGAAGACGCGGGCAAGCAAGACACTTACGCATTCAGTATTAAGGTACAAAAAGATTTATCTAAACAGATATTAGATACATTAGAAGATGGCCAATTAATATCAAAAGCAGATGCTGATAAGCTAAGGCAACAAGCCCCTAACTACGTTCCTCTAAACAGAATAATGGAGGATGATTCTCTTGATGATATTGGCACATTTGTAAACAACTCATATTATCAAAAATACGAAACAACAGACACTGGTCTAAGACGAGCCAAAGGTTCTAACCTAGAAGTAGGAAATATTCAAGGTAATATCGTTAATAGCTTAATGGGTGCAATACGAAGAGCAGAGGTTAATAAAGCGAATCTCGCATTTAAGAGATTGATTGAGGCTAATCCCGAAGATTCCAAACTTATTGCTGAGAGTAGACCCGCTAAAGTAGACCCTAGAACAGCCACATTAGTTGATGGTAAGTATGTGCCCAATATAGAGAAAGCTCAAGAGCATATGGTTACGGTGTTTGATCAAGGCAAAAAAAGCTTTATTGATTTTAATGACAAAGATCCAAATATGGTTGCTGCCGCAAGAGCAATGAAAGGCTTGGGTAGAAGGCAAGTTAGCGATGTAATGAAATGGTCTTTAACAGCCAATAAGGTACTAGGAGGATTATATACTAGATACAATCCAGAGTTCGTGCTACCCAATGTAACTCGTGACCGTTCAGAAGCTTTTGTAACAGCTATAAGAAAAATGGGGCCAATGGATGCTTTGCCAATTCTTAATCCAGTTAATGGTATGAGAACCATTTACAGAGGACTTACAAACGCGAACGCATTCCGCAAGAATCCTGAATTGATGAACGCAGATGATTTGCTTTATAAGAGATTTAAAGATGCTGGAGGAAGCACTGGAGGGTTAGCTATATCAACCCTGGACGCAATAGAAGATAATGCGGCTAAACTTACAAAGAGCTTAACTACCCCAGCAAAAAGCAAAGTAAAGTTTTTAAATAAACTTATCGAGGGAGCGAATGAAATTGCTGAAGATGCAACTCGTTTTAGTACATTCAAGGCTGGTTTAAAAAACGGTATGACTGATGCTCAAGCAGCATTCTCTGCAAGAACTAGTACATTTGACCCAAGAATGGGTGGAACAGAAACAGATAATCTTAAAGCATTATATCTATTTGTTAATCCCGCAATACAAAGTGGTAAAAATTTCTTAAGAGGTATGAGTAAACCATCTGTGTTTACTGGTGTGATGGCAGGATTAGGTACAATTGCTACTACATTGGATATGATGAACTCAATGGTTGATGAGGATTATCGAGAAAAAATACCTCAATGGAAATTAGATAAAACTTTAGTCCTAGTAACAGGCAAGAATGAAGACGGCACATTGAACTATAAAACAGTTCCTATAGGATACTCAATGGTTCCTTTTAAAATAGCTGCTGATATGACAGTACAACTTTTCAAAGGTAAAGAGGAGGCAAAGAATCCTGAACAGTTAGCAAATAGATTGTACAACAGTATTATGGATTCATACAATCCAATTGGAGGATCGCCAATACCTACACAACTTCGCCCTATCGTAGATTTACTTTCCAATAAAGATGGATTAGGTAGACCAATACGACCTGAATGGATGGAGACAATTAATATGGATCCAACAGAAAGATACTTTGACCACACTGCTGAAACATATGGCGGAGAATTGTATCTAGGTTTAGCTGACTCACTGAAAGATATGGGTATGCCTGTTTCGCCAGAAAATATTCAATACTTAACAGATAATTATTTAGGTGGCCCTGTAAAATTTGGAGACAGATTAGCGACAATTGTATCTAAATTATATAATGGAGAAAAGGTATCTCTAAAAGATGCTCCTATTGCTAGAAGATTTATAGGACAAACATATGCCAATACTGTAGAGCGTAGAAGCGGCCAAATGACAGAGATTGATAACCTAGATAGACAAGCCAACACAAGTTCTGTAATAGCGGGCAGAGTTGCACGTCAGGCTTTAAAGGAAATGCGAGAAAACCCTAATCGAACTGATTCAATATTGCAGACAGCCTTAAGAAACAATCCAGATATGCAGGAATCGATACTGAGACGTATACAAACAGGGCTTAAGGATGAAGCTCGCGGACTAACCTATGTAGATCGTGCAGCTAAGAGATTGCCAGTAGAGCAAAGAGCGAAATATATTTTCAGTCAACTTAATCAACAGCCCGACGAAGCGGCTAAAAGAAAATTAATTCGTGAATTGATTGGTAAGGGTATAGCAACAAAATCTGTGTTAAAAGAATTACTACAATTACAAGGTCAGTAATCCCAATCTGAATCGCCAAACAATTCGTAAGGCTGCTCAAGCCATTCAGAATCCCACGTAGCATTTGATGCTACTTTCCAATGAGGTGGTTTCTTTATTGATTCATTTGTAGCCAAGGATTCAGGTATCCATTTCAAACGATTGTTGGGATAAATCGCGATCTGACCATTCTTCAAACGAACTACATTCATCTCTTTGTGTTCATCTAGCAAGTCAGAGTCACCTACATCTAAATATCCTAAACTTTGTTTCTCTGGCAAGCAGTCAATAGTGAACCAATAATTACCCTCAACGTACTCTCCTTCGCCAAGGTATACCAACATAGGTACGTCTGCTAATTGAGCCTTGTGGAATAATTCTATGTCGCTAGAGAGGCATTCCCACATCTGTATTTCTGTCAGTGGTAAAGGGTCATTATCCTCAGGTAGCTTCCAATAAATACAATCAGGTTTTACTTTATCGTAGCAGGCGCAGAACTCATCTACCCATACCTGAAAACAAAAAGGTCTGCCGCGTAATGCTCTTACTGATACTAACCAAGCTTCTTGAAACTCATCAGGTGATCCACCCCAAGCATCTTTGCGTACGTGGATTCGGGCTTTTGGTAGATTGATGTTACGTGGCATTTAAAAGAGG
>Ga0209232_1001325_pt1 | contig 13451 bp, 23 predicted proteins | sample ETNvirenome_2_60_FD_184066 | JGI IMG/M metagenome (GOLD analysis project Ga0209232, IMG submission 184066) | Marine viral communities from the Pacific Ocean - ETNP_2_60 (SPAdes) (version 2) | ecosystem: Environmental > Aquatic > Marine > Oceanic | place: Pacific Ocean | collected 2013-06-22
ACATTGAAGAAAAGAATGGATATTTTGGAGATATGGGAAGCGTATATGTAAATGAAATACAATATGTTTTGTATGACAATGATATGCCTGAACCTGTAGATATTTCTTCAGCACATCAAAAGAAATTAGATACACTAACAAAAATACATTGGGGATAGTATGGCTTATCAATTATTAACATTAAACAATCCAAAGATATTAAAAGGTAAAGATGTAGATGATACATACATCAGTTGTGTTATGCATTTCAGACCTATCAATACCAAGATATGTCCATTTCAAGATATAGCTTCTTGTAAGACTGCATGTCTAAATACTGCAGGGCGTGGTGGTATATTTAAAAAGGGCGAAACTACGAATAGAATACAAGATGCTAGACAGCGTAGAACTGATATGTATTTAAATCACTATGATTATTTCATGGAACTATTACATACAGAGATTACAAAGTTTTGTAATTACTGTTATAACAAAGGTAAAAAACCTGCTGTAAGATTAAATGGCACAAGTGATATACAATGGGAACACAAACTATACAAAGATAAAAATATGTTTGAACATTTCCCAGATGTGCAGTTTTATGACTACACCAAGATACCTACAAGGAAAGTTTCACAATATAAAAACTACCATTTAACATGGTCATACTCGGAGGCTAATCCAAAATATACAGCATGGTATGATAAGATTGCATATAATATAGCAGTAGTATTCAATGGAGCTTTTCCTATTTATTTCAAGGGTAGGGAAGTAGTCAATGGAGATGAAAGTGATTTAAGATTTTTAGACAAAGACAATGTTATTGTTGGTCTAAAAGCAAAGGGTAAAGCTAGACATGATATGTCAGGCTTTGTCATTCATGTATGAGATTGAAAACATTAAGTTGTTGATAGATTAGAATACATGATAGACTGATTTTTCCACATCTGCGTGGGTGTTTCAATGTCGATAAATAACAAAACACAGCATTGCGAGGCAACTGTTTTGCTAGTTTCAAAGTCTCTAATAAAAAACTAGCATGTTTACAAGGGCAGAAATACACGAAGAAATAAACTTTAAATAAGTTTCCTAGTGTGAGTAGTCTGAAAGGGATAGCAATATCTGATTAGTGCAAAGGTTATAAACTTTGTCAATGAGTAGCTCTCAAACTATGTGGCTACCTGTCCTTTTAAGCATTTTATATAAGGAGATATTATGACTGATAGATATAGAGTAGAGTTATCACTAAACATTTGGTGTGATAGTGATGATAAAGCTAAAAAAATTGCAGAAGATATTTGCAATGACCAAAAGAAAAAGTTTGACAATAGGTGTCAGATTATTAATTTGTATGATAGTCCTTTTGGAAGAATGAAAGAGAGGAAAATATGATTATAGATATAATATTTTTAAGCATACTATTTGTATGTGGTGTAGGTTTATTAACATTAGAGGCTTTCAAATGATAGACTTTATAATTTTAGTAGGCGTATTTATTTTATTAACAACAGTTGCTATTGTGTGGTGGCAACATATTAAATAGGAGATAACATGAAACTTAAACAAGTAATAGAAATACAAAAAGTATTAGGTAGAAAATTACCTGTTGACATGTACTCTAACATGAGTTATTATAGTGAGAGTCGTGAAGAATGGATAGACATTATGGAACTAGATGTTATCCATGCAATTAGAATATTAAGAAAATTTATTAGAGGAGATTATGATGAGCAACCAACACAATGAAAAAGAATTTGAAAAGATAATGCAGGAAGTAGAACAGTTAGACCAAGAAGGTATGCTAGAGGCAGATGTGCAAACTGTATCTAGAGTTTATGGTTTGCATGAAGATGATGATAGAGATGATATACTATTCTTTATTGCAGAAAGTTTATATGAACATGGGGTGGTAGAATGACACAATATAAAGATAAAGTTGAAGCACAGAGAAAAAAACTTGAGCAAGAAAAGTTAGATAATCAAGTGACATCTATAGACTGCAGGTATGAAAATGGTAAATGGACAAAGATGATTACCTGTTATGGTAATGGTAAACAAATTACAGAATATAATGACAAAAGAAAAAAGGATAAGATAGAATGGCGATAAGAAAAAAAGTAATACAAAGTATTGACCATGTTAAAAAGGTCACATCACAAGGCACAGGAGGGCGTGGTAGAAAGATTAAAATATCTACAGCTCACATGAATAAAAACAAACGAAGAAGTTATAAAGCATATAGAGGGCAAGGAAGATGAGAGTATTAATTAAATCATATGGAGATGTGAGAATTTTTTATGATAAAATTTTTTGTTATAAAAGATATCATGTTTTATGGGAGGGCGAAGATAGACTTGAAACTTATTCAGGTTTATGGTATAATGAAAAACAAGTAATTAAATTAGTGGAGGATAGATTGCTATGAATATATTTTATTTTGATGATAGTCCAATAGCTTCAGCACAAGCACAACCTGATAAGATGTTAGTAAAAATGCCACTAGAAACAGCACAGATGTTATGCACAGCACACAGAATAGTAGGTTGTGAAGATTATTGTAATGAACATGGCTTGTATAAAAAAGCTTATTGGAATCATCCATGTACAGTATGGGCAAGAAAATGTAGTGCTAATTATCTTTGGTTGTATGCTCATTTCTTAGCGTTAGGTGGCGAGTATAAGTTTAGATATGGTAGAGAACATGCAAGTATAACTAAACTAAAAATGCCTTTAGTTAGATTACCTGCTAATATTAAAATAGCACATGAAAAAACACCACTAGCACAGGCTATGCCTGATGAGTACAAAAATGATGACCCTATCAAAGCATACAGAGATTATTGTACCCATGAAAAACACTACGCTAAATGGGAAAAGGGTAGAGCTAAACCTGATTGGTGGACATTGGAGGTCGCATGAAAGCTACACTAACGAGAAAAGAATATAAAGAGTTTAATACTTATGTTGATTTTTTAAATGCAAAGCATGACATAAGCATACCCCATACTGTTGAAAAGATTGGGGATAAGTTTCTAGTAGAAATGCTAGAGGATATTGATGTAAATAAATTAGATAATTTACTTGACATTAATGTTGATTTGTTGTATAATGCAACACAAACAAACGCCAAAAGGAGGTAACTATGGCAGTATTAGAAGGAAAAGCTTACTGGGCTTCAGTAACTACACCAAACACTACTTTTGAACCTGTATATACAGTAGATTTAGTTGTGAATGATGAAGTTGCAAATGATTTTGAGTCTCGTGGCTTTAGAGTAAAAGACTTATCCATAAAGGATGAGCAAGGAGCTTCAACAGGTGTTGGAAGAGCCTTAACTATTAAACGAAAAGTAAATGGTCCGAATGGCATGGTCAGAAACGCACCTAAACTTTTCGATAAAAATAAAAATCTCATGGATGAAGTAGTTGGGAATGGTTCAACTGTTAAAGTCCAATATAATGAGTGGGAAACTGAAAACAAATTTGGAACATTTAAAGGTTTGGATTTCCAAGCTATGCAAGTGTTAGATTTAGTTCCTTTAAAATCTCAAGATGGTTCAGAGCTAGACCCTTATGGGGATGGCGAGGAGTTTTAATATGATTGTAACTATTAACAACGAAAATGGAACAACTACATACGATGTTTCAAAAGTTAATGATGAAAGTATTAGAACTCAAGCTACTGTTATGATAAATAAAGTAGGTCAGCTTGAGGTTTTGTTAGAAGCTTTAAACTTTACCAGTTCTACACACAGGGCAAATCTAGAAGCCCTCTTAAAAGATTGTCCTGAATCTCTGGTAGAAGTTGAAGAAGAAGAAGTCGCAGAAGAAACGAAAGATTCTGAAGACTAATTCGTATCTCCAAGTGAGGGGCTAGACTTTTGTTTAGCCTCTCCATTTTAATTCAATGAGGGTATTATGGAACAGAATAAGTTTGTAAAGTATCATGTATCATGCCATGAGTGTGGTAGTTCTGATGCTGTATCAGTAAACGAAGATGGCTCTGCTAAATGTTTTAGCTGTGGCAAATTTTATAGTAATTATGAAAACAAGGTAACACCAATGGAAAAATATAAACAACCGACTACCATTGTAAATCCACATGGAGGTATATTTGGTAAATTAATTGATAGAAATATCTCAAAAGAAACAGCAGAAAAGTATGGAGTGAAAGTTATTTATGACTCAAATGGTCAAATGGCTCAACACTTATATCCTTTTTACATAAACAATGAGCAATGTGCTACAAAGACTAGGTATATAAAAGACAAAAGATTTTCTTTTAATGGTTCTATACAAGGCTCTGGATTGTTTGGACAAAATTTGTTCAAAGAGGGAGGTAAGTATTTAACTATTACAGAGGGAGAATGTGATGCTATGGCTTCATTTGAATTGCTAGGGAGCAAATGGGCTTGTGTAAGTATCAAGAGAGGAGCTTTATCTGCAGTAAAAGATATAAAAGAAAGTTTAGAATATGTAGAAAGTTTTGATAATGTAGTGTTATGCTTTGACAAAGACAAGCAAGGACAGGAAGCTGCACAAAGAGTGGCTACGATTTTAAAACCGGGTAAAGCAAAGATTGTAACATTACCTAATGGCTACAAGGATGCAAATGATATGCTCAAACAGGGTAAACATAAAGAGTTTACTACAGCTTGGTGGGGTGCAAAACTTTATACTCCTAGTGGCATTATCAAAGTATCTGATAAGAAAAAATCTTATCTAGATAGAGAAAGAAAAGAAAGCATACCTTTCCCTTGGCAGGGATTAAATAAAAAGTTATATGGTTTAAGGCAGGGAGAACTCGTAACTCTTACTGGTGGCACAGGGCTAGGTAAGTCTAGTGTCACTAGGGAGTTAGAGCATTGGCTTATTAATCAAACAAAAGATAATGTAGGTGTAATTGCATTGGAAGAAGATTGGAAAAGAACAGTAGATGGTATACTTTCCATTGAAGCAAACGCAAGACTTTACATTGACCAAGAAAGAGAAAAGTTTTCTAAAGAAACTATCATGCAAATGTTTGATAAAGTATTTGAGGAGGATAGGGTATTCATTCATGCACACTTTGGCACTAATGAGATAGATGACATCTTTGCAAAGCTTAGATATCTTATAGTTGGTTGTGATTGTAAGTGGGTTGTGGTAGACCATTTACATATGCTTGTTAGTGCTGTGCATGAGGGAGATGAAAGAAGAGCTATAGACTCTATCATGACTAGACTTCGCAGCTTGGTTGAAGAAACAGGAGCAGGGTTAATACTTGTGTCACACTTGCGTAGGGTAGATGGAAACAAAGGACATGAAAATGGCGTAGAAGTTTCTCTATCACATCTTCGTGGTTCAAATAGTATTGGACAATTAAGTGATTGTGTGATAGCATTAGAAAGAAATCAACAATCAGATGATGAGCTTGAAGCAAGAACAACAAAGCTTCGTGTCTTGAAGTCAAGATATACAGGAGATGTAGGCATGGCAAGTTCTTTAGTTTATGATAAAGATACAGGCAGATTATCTGAAAGCGATTTATCAGAGTTTGAGGTAGAGGAAAATGGAATTAGTATTTGATATAGAAACAGATGGGTTAAATCCTACAGTCATATGGTGTCTGGTAGCAATAGATGAAACAGGCGATGTTTATAGATATTACGAAGATACTTTAGATGAGGGTATAAAATTTTTACAGAATGCAGATAAAATTATTGGGCATAATATTTTAGGATTTGACATTCCTGTAATTAAAAAATTACATGGTATAGATTTATATGATGCCAACAAAGTAGTAGATACTTTAGTTCTTTCCAGACTTTTTAATCCTACAAGAGAGGGAGGACACAGTATAGCCAAATGGGGTTATAAATTAGGTTTACCTAAAAAAGATTCTCCAGAATGGGCTTGCTTTACTAAAGAAATGTTAGATTATTGTGAACAAGATGTTGTAATAAATAATAAATTATTTAATTATTTAAAAAAAGAATCTATTGGATTTTCAAAAGAATCAATAAATTTAGAACATAAAGTTACATATTTGTTAGAAGAACAAAAACAAAATGGATTTTTATTTGATGATGAAAAAGCTATGATGTTGACATCAGAATTAAGTCTTAAACTTCAACAAACTGAAGAGAAAGTTCACAAAACATTTAAACCAATATGGATAGATGATAAACTAATTACACCTAAATTAAAAAAAGATGGGCAACTTTCTAAACAAGGATTGACAGAACAAGAATACACCGATATAATAGAGGGTAGGCTTGAGCAAAAACCTTTCATGAGAAAGACTCTTCAAGAGTTTAATCTAGGCTCAAGAAAACAAATAGGTCAAAGACTACAAGAGTTTGGTTGGAAACCGAATAAATTTACACCAACAGGACAAGCTATTGTAGATGAATCAACACTTAAAAAGATTACACATATAAAAGAAGCTCAACTTATTGCAGACTTTTTATTGTATCAAAAAAGATTAGCACAAGTTCATTCTTGGATAGAAGCAGTAGATAAAAATGATAATAGAGTTCATGGCTCTGTGATTTCTACTGGTGCTATTACAGGAAGAATGGCACACAGAAGCCCTAACATGGCTCAAGTACCTGCTGTTTACAGCCCTTATGGTAAAGAATGCAGGTCTTGTTGGACAGTACCAGAGGGTTATAAACTTGTAGGTATAGATGCAAGTGGATTAGAATTAAGAATGTTAGCACACTATATGGCTAACGAGGAGTATATAAATGACATTATTAACGGAGACATTCATACAACTAACAGAGAGTTTGCTGGACTTAAATCAAGAGATGAGGCAAAAACTTTCATCTATGCACTCATTTACGGAGCTGGAGATGAGAAGATTGGAAGAATCATTAATGGAAGCAAGGATGCAGGTAAACAACTGCGAGAACGCTTTCTTGGTAGTTTACCAGCACTTAGAACTCTTAAACAACGAGTTGATAGAGCTTCGCAAAAGAAATACTTAAAAGGTTTAGATGGTAGAAAGATAATTATTAGGCATAAACATGCTGCATTAAACTCTTTATTACAGGGAGGAGGTGCAATAGTTATGAAAAAAGCATTAACTTTATTAGATTTAGACTTGAAATTAAATACGATTGATGCTAAAATAGTTGCCAACATTCACGATGAATGGCAAATAGAAGTAAAGGAATCACAAGCAGATTATGTAGGTAGAGCAGGTGTTCAAGCTATAAAAGATGCAGGTGTATATTATAAAATGCGTTGTCCTTTGGATGGCGAATACAAAATAGGAGGTAGTTGGTATGAGACCCACTAAAGAAAAGATGAGTAAGTTTGACCTTGATTTAAAATATGGTCAGATACGAGAAGATAAAATAGCAGAAATGTTTACTGATAAAAAAATTGAAGTAAAATCTGAAAGAGGTATGTGGATGAAAACAGGAAACATATGTATTGAATATCAATCATATGGTAAACCTTCAGGCATAGCTACTACAGAAGCAGATTATTGGTTTCACAATCTTTGTATTGGAGATGATATATTCTGTACACTTATATTTGATGTACCTAAACTTAAAAAGCTTATAGAAAAGTTAGACTTTAAAAAGTCTGTTAGTGGTGGAGACCACAATGCTAGTAGAATGTGGTTAGTAAATGTACGAAAATTATTTACATCTGATGTATACAAAACATTTGAGGATTTAAAGGATGAGTAATTACAAGTCAGAAGCAGGTCATTGGTATGACCACAACGGAGAACCTATGTATACTATTATAGGTGTAAATGGTAAAGAAAGAAATACTACTCTTCGTGATGCTAAAAAAGAGGGTTTAGTACCCTCTGTTACTACTATTATAGGTATAGCAGCAAAACCTTCACTAGAAAACTGGAAGATTACACAAGCTTTAGAAGCTTCTCTAAATGTAGACCAAACTGACCCAGAATATATAAACAAATGTAAAAATGCAGGTAGAGAAGTAGGAATGAAAGCTGCAAAACAAGGTACAAAAATACACGCACAAATAGAAAAAGGATTTTTAGGTGGAGCTAAAACAAAACCTTATAAAGTTATTAGGTCTTGGTTAGATGCAAACTATCCTAACGAACAATGGATAGCAGAAGATTCTTTCTGTGCTAACGAGGGCTATGGTGGTAAGATAGATTTGTATTCTAAGTCTGGTATATTTATAGATTTTAAAACTAAAGACAACTTAAAAGGAAAAGACTCTGCTCGTTTAGTATATGATGAACATGGTATGCAACTGTCAGCTTATGCACAAGGTTGTAATATAGAAGAGCCTGAAAGAATATCTATATTTGTTGATAGAGCAGACACAGAATTAGTTTTAACTCATGTATGGGATAAAGAAACACACTATAAACATAAAGAAATGTTTAACAGTTTACTAAATTATTGGAAGCTTGTTAAAAACTATGACTCAACAGTATTATGAATGGAAAAAAAGCAAAAAGAATAAGAAAAAAATCAAGACAACTTGTTGTTGATTGGCTTCAAACTATGCTAGTAAAAGAAGAGGTAAAAAAATTATCAGTAGATAACATTGAAAAGTATTTACCTGATGAAACTCATTTTTATGCTAATAATAAATTAATGGTTTCTGCTTACACACCTAGGTGGTTTGCACAAAGGATTAAAAAGTCTAACAAAAAATTACAGGATATTACATGGCAGGATATAGAAAGCCAAGGATAGTAAGACCAAAAGAAAAAAATGTGCCTAAAGGATATGATTCTAAATGGGAACATAAACTACACACTACTATTTTAAAAGAGTGGCAACATCATTCTGATAAAGTTTCTTACATAGTAGAGCATGAATATGAGCCAGACTTTGTAAAAACTATCGGAGATAAAGAATACTTATTAGAAGCTAAAGGTAGATTTTGGGATTACCAAGAATACAATAAATATGTTTGGATTAGAAAAGCTTTAAAACCTAATCAAGAATTAGTGTTTTTATTTTCTAGTCCATACTCTCCAATGCCACAGGCTAAACGAAGAAAAGATGGTACTAAAAGAAGCCATGCAGAATGGGCTGACAAAAACAATTTTTTATGGTATAATGAAGACAACTTACCAGAGGAGTGGAAATGAAATATAAATTTAATGAAGATAAAATTATAGAACTTATAAAAGAAAATATTGATGCTACATATAGTCAACACTATGCAAATGAAAAGTATCAAGCTACGGATATGATACTAGATGCAGGACATGGAGAAGGATTTTGTATGGGAAACATAATGAAATATGCTATGCGATATGGTAAAAAAAGTGGACACAATGATTCAGACTTGTATAAACTTATACATTATGCTATAATAGCAATACACATAAATTACAATGATTGGAATGGAGAAATAAAATAATGGTTGATGATAAAATAGGAACTAAGCCTTACTTAGGAATTGAAATAGACTACGATAAAGAAAAAGAGTTTGATAAATTTAGTCTAGATACACTCAAAGATAGATATTTTTGGGAAGGAGAAACACATGCACAAGAAGCATTCGCAAGAGCCTCAGTCTTCGGGGCAACTTTCAAAGGGGAGACAGATTTTGAACTGGCTCAAAGACTTTACAACTACAGTTCCTCTCGTTGGTTCATGTTTAGCACTCCTATACTTAGTAACGGGGGAACGAGTCGTGGGTTACCTATCTCTTGTTTCCTTAATTATGTTCCTGACAGTCGCCACGGTTTATCTAATCACTACGATGAGAACATTTGGTTGGCAAGTTCAGGTGGAGGCATTGGTGGATATTGGGGCGATATTAGGAGCAACGGTATTTCTACTACTCATGGCAGTCGTTCTACTGGTTCAATTCCATTCATGCATGTGGTAGATTCTCAAATGTTAGCCTTTAATCAAGGCACTACAAGGCGAGGTAGCTATGCAGCATACATGGATATAAGCCATCCAGAGATAGAAGAATTTATAAACATGCGTAAAGAATCTGGTGGAGACATTAATCGTAAGTGTCTTAACCTACACAATGGCATTAATATAACTAATGCTTTCTTGGATGCAGTAAAAAATGATGAAGACTGGAGATTGATTGACCCTAAGACTAATGAGGCTGTTAAAGTTATTAATGCTAGAGATTTATGGTGGCAAATTATACATGCTAGAGCAGAAACAGGAGAACCTTACATGATTAATATTGATACATGTAATAAGGCTTTACCTAAAGAACAACAAGATTTAGGATTAAAAATTAGACAAAGCAATTTATGTTCTGAAATAACTTTACCAACTGATGAAGAAAGAACTGCAGTATGTTGTTTATCTTCTGTTAATTTAGAACATTTTGATAAGTGGTCAAAGGATGATAATTTTATATTAGATTTAATAACAATGCTTGATAATGTTATAGAGCATTACATAGAAAATGCAGTAGATACATCACAACTAGGAGGATATAATGCAAATTTTAAACGTTTTCAAAACTATGTTAGAAAAGGAAAAGAAGGATATATTAAATCTGCCTATTCGGCATATAGAGAAAGGAGTCTCGGCTTGGGTGCAATGGGCTTTCATGCATATTTACAATCTAGGAACATACCTTTCGAGGGAATTTTTGCAACTGGGTTTAATCACAAAGCTTTCACATACATTAAATCCCAAGCTTTACAGGCTACTAAAGAATTGTCTATCAGTAGGGGCGAAGCTCCTGACATACATGGTTCAAGTCGTAGAAATGCTAACTTACTTGCTGTTGCTCCTAACGCTAGTAGTGGGATTATATGTAGTGGCACTTCTCCTAGTATCGAGCCTTATAGAGCTAACTGCTATACTCATAAAACTTTATCAGGGAGCTATCAAGTTAAAAACAAATATCTTGAAAAGGTTTTCAAAACAAAAGGATTAAAAGCTAAAGAGCTAGAAAATATTTGGAAAGATATTGCAGGTAAAGATGGGTCAGTACAACATTTAGATATTCTTACAAAAGAAGAAAAAGAAATATTTAAAACAGCAAATGAAATAAATCAAATATGGATTGTTGAACATGCATATCAACGACAACAGTTTATATGTCAAGCACAATCTGTAAATTTATTTTTTACTTTACCAAAAGCAACAGAAGGTCAAGACATACATGATGAATACATGCAGTATGTTAATGATGTGCATTGGTATGGTATGAATAAACTAAAATCACTCTACTACTTTAGGTCTAACGCAGCTAGAAGTGTAGAAAATGTAAACATTAAAGTTCCAAGAATCAAGTTAGATGATGTGGAATGTATAGCCTGTGAGGGGTAATATGAGAGTAGAAATTTTATATGATGCTTTGTATAATAGATATAAAGCAAAACAAACAGAAGCTTTATGTAATCTTCAAATGTATTTTATAGAAGGAGTTGGTGTAGCAGACCATCCTGATACAGTAAAAACTGTAGCTAAATTATTTGAAGAATATGTAGAGGCAACAGAATACTTAAAATCATTAAAGGAGAATAGACATGAGTTTGCTGGGCAATAGAGATTATTATAAACCATTTGAATATCCATGGATGTTTGATTACTATGTATTACAGAATCAAATGCATTGGATGCCAGAGTCTGTTCCTTTACACACAGATGTAAAAGACTGGCAAGATTTAACAGACAAAGAAAAGAATTTACTTACACAAATATTTAGATTGTTTACTCAATCAGATGTAGATGTAGCATCAGGATATATAGATAAGTATATGCCTATATTTAAAAAGCCAGAAGCAAGAATGATGATGTCATCTTTTGCTAACATGGAATCTATACATCAACATGCCTACAGCTTACTACTTGATACTGTTGGTATGCCTGAAATAGAATACAAAGCTTTTGCTGACTACGAAGAGATGGCAGACAAGCATGACTATGTTGGTAACTTTAAACCTAGTAAAGCTAAAAAAGAAACTATAGCTAAAACCCTAGCAGTTTATTCAGCATTTACAGAAGGACTACAACTCTTTAGTAGCTTTGCAATCTTATTAAACTTTCCTAGATTTGGAAAGATGAAAGGTATGGGTCAAATAGTAACCTATTCTATTCGTGATGAATCTATGCATGTAGAAGCTATGACTAAATTATTTAGAGAGTTTATACAAGAGAACATAGAAATATGGACTGATGATTTTAAGAAAGAACTTTATGAAATTTGCAGACAAATGGTTACGCTTGAAGATAAATTTTTAGACCTTGTGTTTGAAATGGGAGACTTACAAGGCTTGACAAAGAAAGATATGTATGCTTATAATAGATACATAGCTGATAGAAGATTACTACAACTTGGTCTTAAAACTAATTATGACCAAAGAGAAAATCCACTTGGTTGGATTGATGAAGTCATGGGTGTTGAACATCAAAACTTTTTTGAAGGTAGAGCAACAACATACATGAAAGCAGGATTAAGAGGAAGACAAGACAACATAACCTTTAGTGATTTAAATGAGCAGACTAACTAATAAAAAAGATACTGCTTGGTTTATAAAATGGATATCTAGTTTTATAGTTATAACAGCTATGTCTTTACGAGGCATAGAAGGTATGCAAGTTTATGATTTAACATTATCTATTGTAGGAGTAGCTGGTTGGTTATGTGTTGGAATGCTATGGAAAGATAGAGCATTAATTATTTTAAATGCTGTCGGTCTTGTCTTTTTATTTAGAAACTTATTAATAGAATATATAATATGAAAAAACAAGAAGCAAAATTATTACAATATACTTTACTATACGATAGGTCTGGTAAATTAATTACAGAAAGAATATCAACAGATATTACAAAACTAAAACCATATTTTTCCAAAGAAGATTATGCTATTTTAAATACAACTATGCGAGAATGTAAACAAAAATTAGATGAAATACATCATTATATAGAAACTAATTTAGATGCGAGATTAATGAAATGAGATGGGCTAGTTTATTATTAGGATTATTAACATTACCTTTAATATTTAATGTTACACCTTTAGAAGTTATGAGGTTAAAAACCTTTGATGCTTTTGTAGAAACTCCAGAGCCTTCTGGTAACTTTGTAATACTTAATATTACTGAAGAAGATGTAGAAAAAAGAGGTGGTTATCCTTTTCCTAGACAATCACTAGCAGAAATACAAGTTCAATTAATTGAAAAAGGTGCATTAGGAGTAGGATGGGTTATAATGTTTCCACAACCAGATAGGTTTGGAGGAGATAAATCTTTTGCTCAAACATTAACTTATGCTCCTAGTGTATTAGCTATGCCAGAGTTTAATAATAATATATATCCTAAAACACATGGTACTGTTATTCTTGGACCAGATGTAGACTTACCTAAAGCTACAGGATTTTTACAAAACATACCAGAGTTACAAGAAGTTGCAGCTCAAGGAGCTGTATCTGCACCAGTAGATGTAGATAATCTTGTAAGAAGAATACCTTTACTTCAACAAACTCCTGATGGTTGGGTCGCCTCTTTTGCTATAGAGTCATTAAAAACTTTAATAGGTTCA
>Ga0209232_1001326_pt1 | contig 13449 bp, 11 predicted proteins | sample ETNvirenome_2_60_FD_184066 | JGI IMG/M metagenome (GOLD analysis project Ga0209232, IMG submission 184066) | Marine viral communities from the Pacific Ocean - ETNP_2_60 (SPAdes) (version 2) | ecosystem: Environmental > Aquatic > Marine > Oceanic | place: Pacific Ocean | collected 2013-06-22
TGACACTAATAAAGACTCAGAAGGTAACAACTGGACTGCAGGTGTTTATGGTAGTCAAGCAGTAGACACTTCAGACTTATCAAGCTTCACAGCCTTTGCAGACTTAACAGCAAGTGATGTGCAAGGTTGGGTTGAAGCAGCTTTAGGAGCTGATAAAGTTACTGAAATGAAAGCTAGTCTTGATGCTAACATAGCTGCAAAGATTACACCTACATCTGTCACTAAAACTATAGGATAACAATATGGAGTTTGGACCAGAAATGTTTTGGAACATTATTATTACTTTGGTTCTTGCACCTATACTTTATAGTATAAGACAAAACGCTACAGAAGCTAAAAGACTCGACATACTTTTGAACAAGACTCGTGAAGAACTTGCAAAAGATTATGTAACTAAAAGTGAGTTAAGAGTGGGCATGAATGACCTATTAGATAGGCTTGAAAAGCTTGATGAAAAGATTGACAAACTTTTTGAAATGAGGTAAAATAGTATATGAAAAAGAAATATAAAAGAGCAGGAACTACTTCTGAACGTCAAGACTATCGTTCTGGCGGTAGGGTGGGCTATCGAAAAGGTAAAAATGTTAACATAGCTGGTAGAGGCGGTCCTATTATTCCTCAAGAGCCTCAAGGAGATTTTAATGTTCCTCAAAGTGATTTAGATGCTGCAGAAGAGGCTAGGGATAAACTTGTTAAAGAAAATGCTACTGCTGCTAATAAAACTATAGACCAAGCTGCTCAACCAACTACAACTAGCGTAGGCAATACTGAAGGAACAGCTTCGCAAATTAGAACTATAGATGAAGGTAATAATTTAAAAACTACAGCAACTCCAGAAAGAGCAAAAAGAATACAGCAGTCTGCTGAACAACTTGAAAAAGTATCTACAGGAGATTTAACTGACGAAGAAAAAAGAAAAAGAGGTTTGTTAATAGAAGTTCCAGAAGAAGGAAAAATGGATGCTTCTATTAAAGGAAAAACTACAGAAATTGCAGAACAAGATAAAGTTGAATTTACTGATGCTGATACAGCACTAGAAACACAATTAGTAAAAGCTGATGAAACTAGAGCAGTTGATGAAAGCACAGGTCAAAATTTAAAAGTTTCTGATAAATTTAAAACTGCTGCTCAAGTTTCAGAAGAAGTTGATATAGAGGAAGCTCAAGGTGTAGTTAGTGACAAAGCTGAATTAACAAATGATGAAATTGCTCAGGCTGCTAATGTAGCTGATGTAACTCCAATAGAAGGTGCTAAAGTAGACATACCCGAAGGAGCTTTACAAGAAAGAGTAGTTGGTTCAATAAGTGAAGGAGCTAAAGCTTCTGCTGCAAAAGTTGCAGGTACTACTTTACGAAAAGTTACTAGAGCTAAAACACAATTAAGAAATGCTGGATTAACTGAAGAACAAATAAATGATTTAGGAAACGACCCAGAAGATTTAGAAGAAAGATTAATGGAGTTTTCTGAAGAAGAACGAGGTATTATAGCTGGATTACCTAAACAAGCTTTAGTATCTAGTCAATTAGATACTTTACTGTCAGGTATTGAAAACGGTGAGATACCTGCATGGGCACAGCCTGCAGTAACTCAAGTAGAAGAAATGTTAGCTGCTAGAGGATTAAGTGCTTCTAGTGTAGGTAGAGCACAGTTAACAAATGCAATTATTCAATCGGCTATTCCTATTGCTCAAAGTAATGCTACAACAGTTGCAAATGCTTTTTCACAACAACGAAGTATTGAAGCTCAAGCTGCAATAAAAGATGCTGAGTTTAAACAACAGACAGCAGTTTTTAATGCTGGTAATGTATTTGCAATGGACATGGCTCAGTTTAATGCTGACCAACAAAGAGCAGTTAATAATAGTAAATTTTTACAAACGGTTGGTTTAACAGAAGCAAGTAATGACCAACAAGTTGCAGTTCAAAATGCTCTTATTCAATCTAATATTAATTTAGCCGAAGCAGATGCTATTACAAGATTAACTTCACAAAATGCTAAAGCTTTTTTACAAATGGATGTGGCTAATTTAAGTAATAGTCAACAAGCAAGAATAGTAGAAACTCAACAAGAACAGCAAAGAATATTAAGTAACCAGTCTGCAACAAACGCTGCTGCTCAATTTAATGCTGCTAGTGAAAATCAGGTAAATCAATTTATGGCAAGCATGAGTTTTGATATGCAAAGATTTAATGTATCTCAACAAAACGCTATGAATCAATTTAATGTTACTCAAGCAAATGCACAAATAGCAAGAAATGCAGATAGACAGCAAGATATAAATAAATTTAATAAACAATTAGAAACTCAAGTGGATGAGTTTAATGCTCAAGTTGACTTTAATAGACAACAATGGAATGCAGCAAATCAAGCTGCAGTTCAAGCTGCTGATGTTGAGTGGAGAAGAAAAGTAAACACTGCAGACACTGCTGCTGTTAATGCTGCTAATATGCAAAGTGCTATGAATCAATTTAATATGTCTAGCACTGCACTAGCATTTTTAGGTCAAGAATTAAGAGACCAAGCAGATTTTGATTTTAGAGCTTTTGAAAATAAAGAAAATAGAAATGCTCAAATTATGGCGACATTATTAGGTAATAGTGGTGATGCAGGTAAATATGCTTATCAAGCTGCTGAAGATGGGTTATTAGATAATTTATTAAGAGGAGACGCTATTGGTAAACGTAGCAATAGACGAATACCTCCGGGAAGTTAATATGGCAAATATATTAGAACAATTTTTTGAAAATACTGGGAGAGCTGTTGGAGGTGTATTAAATGACTTTCAAGAAGCTACTGAAGTTAATGATGATGTTCCTTTAGGAAATATAGCTTTAGGAGCACTAATGGGATTCGCTATTGGTGGTCCTGCTGGAGCTGCTGCTGGAGCTTCTGCTGCTGCAATAGGTGTAGCGACAGAAGAAGTAGCAGAAGAAGCCGGTGCTGAACAAGAAGAAGCTAGATTATTAGGAAGTGTAGCCAGTATCGGAGCAGGTGCTGGATTTGGTTCAGCAGGAACTTTTGATGGTGTTGGAGCTGCCACTGCCACTGAAGCTGTAGGAGCTGCACCACCTGAGTTCGCTGTTCCTGCTCCTGATATTTCTGAAAGTGCTCTAGCAGTAAATGATTTAGCAATAGATAATTCAGTAAATTTAATGACAGAACATTTTGCAGATTTAAAAAATATAAGACCAGATTTAAGCTCTGCATTGTTAGACGGTAAAGAGGGCTATAAATCTATTGTTGATTCTGGTATAAAAACATCTTCTAATATTCCTTTACAAGATGTAAAAGTAACTTCTGGTAATTTAAATACCTTTACTGATGTAGGTGAAGTTGATAATTTAATGTCTGTTAACGTTGAACCTACAGCACTTGCAATAGAATTAGAAAATCCCGGTGTTAATAATTTACTTTCTCCTACTACAGTTGATACTTCTTTTAACCTTGATAGACCAGAATTATTAAATTCTGAAATATTAAATCAAAGAGATTTAGAGGCAGTAAATAATATTGCTAAAGACCTAGATATAAATAATTGGGATAGAACTATAGGAACAAAACTAAAAGGTTTAGGTAATGAAAACTATCAAGCAAAAATAGATTCATTTAATAAAGCATTAGAAGCTGAAGGGTTAACGGATTCTAAATTTACTAATTTTGATACAGGAGTACAAAATACAGAGTATAGTATACAAGCTGCCTCTGCACTATCAGATTTTTTTGCAGAACCAGCTTATCAAGGAGGCTCAGGATTTGTTGCTAGTCAAGTAACTCCTGAAGCTAGTCAAGCTGCTTACTTAGAAACATTTAGTCCTCAAATACAACAAGCAACTGGTAGTGGTGTACAAAACTATGAGCAAGTTGTTAATGCTACATTATATGGTGGAGGCTCGCCAGATTATTTAGCAAGGTATCAAAGTTTATTTCCTTCTGCAATTAATATAAATATATAAGAGATATTATGAGTAAAGTACAAGATTTTCCAGAAAGAGCATTAAAAAATATTCAAGAGTTTAAAAGACCTACTCCCGGTCAATCTTTAACTAATAGTCCAGATACTCCTTATCCTTGGGAGCAACCTCCACAATTTCCTGATAGGAGAGAAGCGACTGCTGCAATGTTTGATAAACTATTAGATAAAGAAACATTTAATTCTACAATGTTTGCAGTTATTGACGGCGTACCAATTAGTAGAATAACTCATGCAGTTTTGTATACAAGTTTTTTAAAAGGAGAAATTAGTTCTGACATGATGTTATTATTAGCAGAGCCAGTTATGTATATGGTTATGGCTCTAGCTGAAAGAGCTGGAATTTACGATTATGTATTATACTCTGACCAACAAAATGATAAATTAAAATTAAAACCAATGGAAGAGGTTGAGAAAATTAAAAAAGCTTCTGAGTATGAAGATGTTAAACTTTCAGACATGCAATCTAACATTGAAAATTCAATACAAGAAAAAATACAAACTGAAGAATTACCAGAACTAAAACCTCAAATTAAAAGTTTACTTGAAAAAACAGGAGACAAATAATGGTTGATATAACAAATCTTACGCAATCTGCTCAAAGTCTTTTAAATCAAAAGAATCGTAGAGAAAAAAGAACTAGGTTATTAAATTTAATATCTAAAGGTGTAGATATTGGTAATCAAATAGTTTCAAATAAAAGTAATGAAAAATTAACACAATTACAAAGAGATAAAGATTTTGAAAAAGCTTACTGGACTAATGTTTGGAAAAAAAGACAAGGTATTGTAAGTGATAGATTAGCATACAATGACAACAATAATTATTTTCGTCAAAAAGCATTGAATGAATTTGAAGCTTCTTTTCCAGATTTAGATTCTAATTTACCAAATTATAAAACTGTAAAACAAGAGAAAGTAGAAGAAATTTCAAAAAGACTATTAGAAAAACATAATAAAGATTTTGATAATTTTAGAGGTGGTAAACCTATTGACCTTAGTGTTAGAACTCAAGAAGAATTTACAAAACCTTTTAATGATTACTTTAATAATGAACAAGATAAGTTATCTTCATATCAAAATCAAACTTTAGTTGGAACTATTTTTAGAAATTTAAAAGGAGATACTGATGCTAAATTACAAAGTTTAAGTAATGAATCTAGAAAAAGATACGATTCATACAAAAACATTTTTAAAGATTTTCAGCCGGCTGCTTTAGATAAATACGATATTGTAACTACTGATGATTTATTAAATAGAGACATGAATGATTCAGAGTTTCAGAAATATCTAGAAGATTTACTTCAAAGTGAACAAATTACTACATCCCAGAAAAATTATATTGGTAGAACTAGGACAAATCCAGAAGGAAGAACAATGACTTCTATTAGAGCTAGTTTAATAGCTCCTGAACTGTCGCCTATAATGACTAAATATAGCAATTATATTTTTAATCAAGAAACTATAGATAAACAAAAAGGTGTATTTAAAGATAGTTTAAATCGTGATGGTAGTATTAATAGAGATACTGTTACTTACTACAAATGGAAAAGAAGTATAGACCCTTTAGCTAGACAAAATGCAGGATTACAAGTAACTCCTCCAGACGCAGAAGATGCATTACAAGATATGTTTATTACAATTACAGATTTTAATAGACAAAGTAAAAATATTGATGATAGAGTTGACAATTTAGATATTAAAGACGACCAAAAAGAATTGCTTAGAAAAACATTTATTAAAAGTTTATCAAATGACTTTGCAAAATATTATGAAAGAACTACAGGTGAAAAAACTTTAGATGCTATAAAAAGAGATTTATTTGTATCTATGGTAACTACATTATCTACTGACGAAGACTTTGCTCAAATCTTTGAAGAATCTGAAGAAGGTGCGTTTTCAAAATTTGTAGAAAATCAATTAAGTGTTTTAGATTCTACAGAGTTTACAGAAGCTGACAGACTATTAGGAATAAAAGAAGACACACTTCCTTTTGACGAATTAGTTCCGATTGAAGCATTTAAATTAAATTATAAAAGCGGAGATTTTAATAAAACTCAAATAAACAATCAAATGAAAAGTCTTTTAGAAATGTTTAAAGATAGTCCTAATTTTGAAGAGATAGACAAAATAATTAAAAACATAGTCACTCCACAGTAATTAAATAAAATTAATATATAATGTTTACTTCAGAAGAATATGATGAATTAGTAAAAAAGATTAAATCATCTAATCAAAATCTAGATAAAAAAGATAATAAAAGTTTAACTAGTACAGTTATTGAAAAAACTCCTTTTTTAAAAAACCTAACAGCTCCTTTTAAAATTGCCGAATATTTTTTACCACAAACTATAGAACAAGGTCAAAGAACTGTTGGTGGTGGGGTTGCTGATATAGGTAGAGAACTTTTATCGCTAAGTGACTTAGGTAGAGAAGCTGTTGGATTAGGACTTACTAAAGAAGAAAAAAGACGTAGGGAAGAAGAAGTCATTGCTCCTTTTTTAAGAGATGTTTTTGGAGAAGAAAGTGTAGAAATGTCTAGAAGAGGCGATTACCCTGTAGCTAAAGTATCTGAGCCGACTTATTTTGGTGGAGAAGCTGTAAGAGATATAGGTGCTTTTATAGGAAGTATGGTTGTTGGCGGTAAAGGCATAGGGCAAGCATCTAAATTTATACGAGGTAAAAAACCTACTGGTTTCGTAGGTAGGAGTGCACAAGGTATTGCTGCCGGTGAGATAGCTGCCCAAGTATCTCTTAATCCATATGATGAAAGACTAGCAAATTACCTAGCTATGTACGTTGGTGATGACAATGAAGCACTCCAAGCGATAGCAGATTTTTTAAAGGCAGATGAAAATAAATCTGAATTAGAAAATAGAATGGGATTGTTAGTTGAAGGACTAGCAGCAAGTGGTGTAATTACTGGAAGCTTTTTAGCAGCTCCGCGTGTATTAAAGGAACTTAAAAAAATCAAAAAAGCTGGTGATAATTACACAGATTCATTTTTATCAGTTATAAATAAAAATAGAACTAAAACTGGAGCTGCTAAAACTCCAAAAGTAACTCAAGTAGAAGACATAAAAGAACTTTCAACAAATCGTTTTAGTAAATTTTTTGATTCAGTGCTAAGTGGTTTTAGACAAAGAGGACAGTTTACTCCAGAAGTTTTTGAAGTAATAGAAAAGTCTAGATTAGCTAGTGAAGCTATGACTGAAAAAGGCGTACAAACAGGATTAAAACTAGAAAGATTATTTAAAGAATTTTTAGAAAAAAATCCCGATGTGATTGATTCGACAAGATTGAATGAAATGGTTATTGATTATTTAACAGGTAATAAAAAAGCTTTTCAAGGTCAAAGCTTAAAAGGTCAAGCACAAATAATATCTGATTTATCTGCCATAAGAAAAGAGTTTGATGATTATAGTAAATTTATTAGTAGTAGACTCGAAGGCACAGATGTTGAAAAAATTATTAATACTAATTTAGGTAAGTATTTAAGAGAGTCTTATGAACTATATACAAATCAAGGGTTTCAACCTTCTAAACAAATTATAGCAGATGCAGAAGATTATATTCTTAGTCAGCTAAAAAACCAAAAAAAATACCAAGGCAGAAGCGAAGCAGAATTAAAAATTATAGCTAAAAACCAAGTTGATACAATAGTACAAAGAGGTCAGGATAGAAACATAGGTGCTTTTGAAACATATGTAAATGACATTATAAAAACAAACAAAAGTTTGTTTATGAAACGTAAAGAACTAGCTGAGCCTATACGAGCACTGCTTGGGGAAACTAAAGACCCAATAGCAAAAGTTTTTAGAACTTTTAAAGACTTGGGAAGTCAATTTGAAAAATTTAAAGCTTACGATGAAATACTAGAGTTAGGTCAAGAAGGAAGATATATTTTAGATGAGCCTACAGAATTAGGAGTTAGGCAAATAATACCGGAAGGATATGGCTCATTGAGTGGTAAATATACTACTAAAGGTATGGTTGACTGGCTAACAGGTAATCAACAAAGTTTAGTAGATAAAATAGGACTTCTTAATTCAGGCGGTCTTTATAGTTATATATTAGGAGCTAAAGGATTTGGTCAAGCTGCTGCTACAGTTTTTAATCACATAACACATTTACGTAATGTTCAAGGTGGTTTTGTTATGATGGTGCAAAACGGTTTAAATCCATTTAATCCTAAACACTATAGTAAATTAAAAAGTTTAAAAGCTAAATTTGATGTTAGTGATGAAGCAGCTAATCAAGAGTATCTAAAATATACTAGATTAGGTGTTGTTGGAACAGCAGTTAGAGCTGGGGATACAAAAGCATTATTAGACGATGCAGTTGAGGCAGGTTCATTATCTAAATGGACTGACAATGTTTTAGAAAAAACTAAAGTAGGAAAAGTAGGTAAAAAAATATATGATGCTACAAATAAACTTTACATTGCTGAAGATGATTTATTTAAAATATTAACTTTTGAAAATGAGTTAGATACTTTAATAAAAGCTACTAGAAGAGATGGAGTTGAAATAACCGAAGAAGTTGTAAGTAGATTAGAAAGTCAAGCTGCTAAAATAACTAGAGACATTATGCCTAGTTATGACAAAATACCTATAAATATAAGAGATTTAAGAAGATTACCGATAGGTAACTTTGTGTCGTTTCAGGCGGAAAGGGTTAGAAATAATTTAAATATTTTAAAATATGCTGTTAGAGACTTAACTAGTGATAACGCAGTTTTAAGAGATAGAGCTTTTAAAAGATTAACTGGACAGTTACTGGTAACTGCTGGTGCTAGTTCTGGATTAAATTATGCTACTAAAAAGTTAAATGGTGTTACTGACGAAGAAGAAGAAGCTTTTAAAAATTTATTAGCTCCGAGTTGGGGAAGGCATGGTCAGTACATGTTTTTCAGAGATAAAGATGGAAACTTAATGGCACAAGATTTAAGTTACACAGACCCTAACGATTCTTTAACAAGAGTATTTAGAACTTATATTAATGAATTTACAGAGGGTAAAAGAACTGAAAGCGAATTGTCAGAAATATTTACTGATGCTACAGCAGAAGCTCTGACTGAATTTTTATCTCCATTTTTTGATGAAGCAATATTATCAAAAGCTATTTTTGATGCCACTATTTATAATGGCGAAAATGTAAAAGGTTGGAGAGAACAAAGAGAAGGGGATAAAGATTTAGATGTTACAATAAATAATCTTAATGCCTCTACTAAACATATTTTAAAAACACTTATTCCGGGTGGTATTAGAGCAGGACAGAAAGTTATAAAATCTTTAAAATCTGAAACCAGTGATTTTGGTAAAGAGTTAAATGTAAGAGATGAGTTATTTACAAACTTAACAGGGTTTAGACAAATTAGATATACACAAGATGACATAGCTAAATCATTAAGAGTTAAACTTAATAAAGATGGAAGTTTTAGAAGAAACTTAAAAAGTGACGATATATTTGAGTACATTAAACCATCAATAAAAGCAGAAGAATTTTTAAATGAATTAAGATTTACTAATAAACAAGGATATGATACTTGGGTTTCTATGAGATTATCAGTTGATGCAGCAGAAGTTTTAGGTATGACAAGAACTAAAATTAGTGGAATTATAGACGATGTTTCTGGTTTAAGTAAAGAAGATAGGAGAGGATTAAAAAACTATTGGAATTTTTATAATCCTATATACCCAACGTTTAAACAAAGAGAAAGAGCTTTAGATACACTCGATTTTTCTACTATGAGTAAAACAGATTTTCTAAAAGAATTAGGAGCAATTCAGAGAAATTTATCAAAACTACCAAACTTAAAAATAAAAGATGACTATACTTTAGACCTTTTTTCTGAAGAGCAAGAAAGTAAAGCTAGAGAAGAGTTAAGAAAGAAAAACTTTCAAGGAGGTAAAATAAAAGGTAACGAAAATAATTATTATGATTACAGAAGTTTCACACCTACTTTATCTATAAATCCTAAACAAAAAGATACATCTCAAACTTTTTTAAATTTATTAAATCCTAAACCATTAATAAAAAAATCAGAAGTAGGAGAAGAAATATCTGCTATGAAAAGATTTCAATTTGTTGAAGGAGGTTTAATTGAAGGAGAAGAAGTTCCATTTACTGAAGAAAATCCTGCAGATAGAATTAATCCATTGACAGGAGAACCATATAGTGAAACTTCGCAAGGTGTTTTAGCTACTTTAAAAGAGAGAGAAGAAACTAGAGTTCTTGAAACTGAAGGTGGTTTACTTAAAAATTTACAAAGACGTAAAAAATTTGCCTCAGGAGCATTTGTACCTGTTTTAAAACTTTTATTAAAAGACGCAGCAAAAGGTAAAACAGTTCCTGCAGAAGAATTAATAAAGGCTTTACCAGATAAAGTTTATCGTGGTGGTACACGTAGAATAATAGATAGTCCAGAAGGAACTAAATCTATATTCGCTGCGAGTGACCCATATCATGCTCAAACTTATGCTTCTCCAGATGCACCTGCAAAGATAGTTGCTAGTGATGGTAAGTCTTTAGACATTCCAAAGTCAGAATATGGACTAAATGAAATAGATATTAGCTCTGCTAAAAAACCATACGTTTTAGATGCTCCTACTTCTAATATGAAATTTAAAATTAAATCTAAATTAAAAGAACTAGAAAACAAATTTGATGATATTAATTATATACCTACTGCTAAAGATGATGACTTATATGATGCTTTAGGAGTTTTGTTAGGTAGAGCTGAAGGTACGTTAACAGTTGGCTCTGGTGAGTTTGCAAGAGTAGCTAGGACAGTTGGTGAGTTTTTAAGAAAAGAAGGTTTTGATTTAATTATTGATACTCCTACTTTAAGAAGAGGTTACTTGAATAGTCCTGAAGCAGAGCTTTATGTACTGAAAAACTTTCCTACTAAAGCTATAGATGATTTTGTTCCTACTAAAAGAACAACTAGACAAGCAAGCACAGTAAAAGTTCCAACATGGTTTAGAGAAACTAAAGTTAAAACTGATGTAGACCCTGCCGATGCTCAAAAAACTCAAGTGGGTATAACGTCTGGAACTTATAAAAAAGTAGTACCTTTATTAAAAGAAGGTAATACTTTAGACTTTGGTGCAGGTTTAGGTAAAGGTGCTAAAATATTAAAAGCTGATAGTTATGAACCATTTCCTAAGAAAGGATTTGAACCTACCTTTACAGAAACATCTGAAATACCAAACAGTTCTTATGATAATGTAGTCAGTTTAAACGTTCTCAATGTTGTTAAGCCTGATGTTAGAAATAATATAGTTTTAGATATAGGTAGAATTTTAAAACCAAAAGGTAGTGCTATTATAACTACTAGAGGCTCTGATATTTTTGGTAATAAAAATAATATTACTAAAGGTGTCTTGTCAAACTTAGAAGAAGGTGCTATAATAACAAGTAGTGGTACTTATCAAAAAGGTTTTACTAACGCAGAGTTAAAAGAATATGTCAGCAACTTACTAGGTGATATGTTTGAAGTAGAAAACATTACTGGTCTAGGTAAGGCAGGTATAAAAGTTACAAAATTATAATAAACAATGTATAAATATTTTACAGAAGATGAATTAAAATGCAGACACACTGGTGAATGCAAAATGGATAAAGACTTTATGAAGGTCTTAGATGATATTAGAGAAGAGTGTGGTTTTGCATTTGTTATTACAAGTGCTTATCGTTCTCCTAAGCACCCAATAGAAGCTAAGAAGTCTCGACCCGGAGCACACGCTTCTGGTAAAGCTGTAGACATACTTGTACACATGGAACAAGCTTACAAAGTTGTTGAAGTAGCACTACGTTTTGGTATTAAAAGAATAGGTGTTTCTCAGAAAGGAGATGTCGGTGCTAGATTTATTCACTTAGACATGGATGAGACAAGAGCTTCTCCTCGTATCTGGAGTTATTAATGTTAGTACTATATAGAGAATCAGACCTTGATGAAGCTTACAAGATAGACTGTAAAGCTAGAGCTAAAGGTAATGAACCTTGGTTAAAGAGAGAACAATTTAGAAGTGTCTATGAAAGTTTATTAGACATGCATTTTACTAGAGCCTTAGATAAAACCTATCAGAACAAAGCTGATGAATTAGGTGAACACATTATAGGCTTAGTACATCAAACGTTAGAAAACAGTTTAGATTTTACACCGGAGGACACAGATGGCTGACCCAATAACTAACTCTGTAGTAGGTATCGCAGGTAAGGTACTTGGTAAATTTGTTGCAGATAAAAACTTAAAAATGCAACTTGAGCATGAACTCAAGACACAATTACAAACTGCTAACCTTGCACAAATAGAAGTTAATAAGATTGAAGCTGCAAGTAAAAACTGGTTTGTCGCAGGATGGAGACCCTCAGTTGGTTGGGTATGTAGCCTAGCTATGATGTATCACTTCATCCTTGCACCTATGATTCAATTTGCTGTAGGTATAGCAGGTATTCAAGTTGAGTTACCTGAGTTTGACTTTAGTCAATTATCTACAATCTTAATGGCTATGCTTGGCATGGCAGGTCTCAGGACTTTTGAGAAGAAAGAAAAGGTTACAAAAGGTAACTAGTGGAGAGACCTAAGACTATACAAGACATAGTTGACCAATCCCTAAATATCTGGGAAGAATCAGAAGAAGATGAATGAAATTGTTACATTAATAAATGATGTCGGCTTTCCTATTGCTATGACACTAGGACTGGGCTTTTTCGTATGGAAGCTACTAAACAAAATTATTAATGGAATGGAGCAGAAGATAGATGTCGTTGATGACAAAATCAATGAGAGTCTAACTGCTGTTGAAAAAAGACTGGATGCTAAACTGGATTCGCAGATGAACATTCTTGTTTCTCTCATAGACCGAGTACGTTCAGTCGATAATGAAATCATACGACAGGAGGTTTTTCTTAAAACTGCCCTTGGAGCACCACAACTTATTGAGAAAGATAAGATTGCCAAGGCACAGCAAAAAGATAAACGTAAAGATTAACAATTCCCTAACGGAGAAAAAACATGGGATACGATACAGAAGAAATCTGTATCTTGTGCTTTAGTGTTTGGTTCTTAGTAGCATTCTTCTATGTTGCTTGGGCTGTTTAAACACTCAATCATTTAGAACACTTAATTCGCTTTCAAATAAATTATGCAAGTTAGAGAGTTTACTCTTACCTAACTGTAGGATACTTTTAATTATTTGATTTTCAGTATTATTTTTAAATAAATTATCTACTTCACTTTCAGGTAACATACTAAACTCAGTAACAAGTCTATTATCTCTTGTTAGTAATACTTTAAAACTTACTAAGTTAGCTTCTTTCTTTTTACTCCGAGACATTATCTTCCTCCAGATTTGCAAAAGTTATTTTATCTTGTCTTCCTCTTAGTCCTGCTTTCATGTATGAAGTAGCACGACCCTCAAAGAAGTTTTGATGTTCAACTCCCATAACTTCATCTAACCAACCTAACGGATT
>Ga0209232_1001327_pt1 | contig 13442 bp, 17 predicted proteins | sample ETNvirenome_2_60_FD_184066 | JGI IMG/M metagenome (GOLD analysis project Ga0209232, IMG submission 184066) | Marine viral communities from the Pacific Ocean - ETNP_2_60 (SPAdes) (version 2) | ecosystem: Environmental > Aquatic > Marine > Oceanic | place: Pacific Ocean | collected 2013-06-22
GGTAAGGCAAGTATAGCAGAAGATAGACTCAATGGATATCAGACATCTTCACCGTTTCGTGACTACGAGATAATAGCTAAGATTGCTGTAGAAGATCGCCATCATAAAGAACGGGAGATGCACAAAGTGTTTGATCATTTTGCTGATGACCGTAATGGTGAGTGGTTCAAGTTAGATAAAGTAAAAGCAATAAAAATATTTAATATGGACCGTAAACTTGACGATTTAGATCCAATATTTTTTAAAACAATACCATAAACTAAATTTTACATTTTGTTATCATTTAGCATATACTTAGCCCATGGCTGAACCTACTGAAAACGGTATACTAGAATATTTAGAAAGTGTTCGTGCACCGGAAAATGCAGAAACCTTTACTGAAGTCCAAACAGGTTTAGGCAGAGAAGGGTTTAGAAAATATATTCCTGATCCCACTCAAGTTGCTGACTTTTTAAATTTTCCTAAAAAAGAAGGACTTAGAACATTAGCTCCTGCAGAAAGGGAAGAAAGATTTGTCGGAGATTTAGTCAGTAAGTTCACTGATATGTTTGAAGCCCCCTTTGAACAAGAAATTTCAAAAAGAAACGATAGTCAATCCATAGAAGACAGAATGGAAGCAGACATGGCTAGGCAAGAATTATTCAAAGGTCAAGAAATGTCTGCTACAGGTGATCGCTCTGCTTTAGATAATTTTATGGGAGGAGGATTAGAAGCCCTTCTATTAGATAGATATCCTGAAGTAGCGGATAACCCAGTGTTTAAAACAGCGAGATTTCTAGCTCCACAAACTTTAGGTGAAGCCGCTTTTGAAGCCGCAACCCTTTTCCCACCTTTATTTTGGATGAAACCTTTAAAAGCAGGAAGTCAACCGTACAAACAAGCAAAAAGATTGCAAGACAGAATAGACAAACTTCAAAACACAGTTACTAGAGAAAAGATTAACGCGACTCGCGGTGATGGTCTTGCAGCAGATTATGCCGCAACCCGTGCTCAAAATGACATTATTAAATTACGAGATGATATTTTAGAAATAGTTCGTAAAGAAGATCCTGCATATGCAGAACGTCTTGAATTTGAAGCAAGAAGAAGATACATAAAAGCAAAACGAGACGCTGATCCTATGGAAAAAGCTAGACGGCGTATGGAGAAAAAACGGCGTATGGAAGAAAAAGCTGAACAGCGTAGAAAACGGGAATTAGAAGAAAATTTAGAACTGGATTTCAGTATATTTGATAGAGAGCCATCATGGTTTGAAAAAGGTGGTAAATACAGTGATCCTGAGTTTATGGGACCATTAGAAGATTATGTTACAGAAGCAGGTTGGTTCCCAGTTCGCGGAGTTAACGTTCCAAAAAACTGGAAAGGACAGACAAGGTCAGAATTTGAAGCAGAAATTGCAAAACGTAAGTTACTGGAACCACCAAAAAATAAAAATGCTTTAGTAGACCAAAAATCAACTTTAAACAAAACTCCTGAATCCGAACTTATGCCAGAAGGGTTTAGAACAGGAGAAGAAATACTTGAAGACTACAATAAAAATATGGATTCAATCATAGATCAAGTAGTGAAACCAAAAACTCCTTCGGAAACAATAAATACTGATGAGATGAGTATTTTAGAAATACTTGAAAGAATGAAAGATATGGATTTAGATTAATTTCTATGACAACAAACAAAGATCGTCTTGCTGAGTTACGCAAGATAGATTTACAATATCTAGGTAAATCTGAAGCTAAAGAATTTACCTTGCTTCTAGAAGAATTAGAAAAACGGGAATTTCAAGAGAAATCCACTGGTACGTTTTTAGAGTTCGTCAAATCCATATGGGATGGTTTCATAGAGGGAGATCACCATAAGAAAATGGCGAAAGCGTTTGACGATATTGCAAACGGAAAACTAAAACGTCTAATTATCAACATGCCACCACGGCACACGAAAAGTGAGTTCGCGTCACATTTATTTCCTGCGTATTTGTTAGGTAAAAATCCTAAGTTAAAAATTATTGAAGCAACACACACCGCTGACCTCGCAGTAAATTTCGGTAGAAAAGTTCGTGATTTGATCGACGGAGAAGAGTATCACGCTTTATTTCCCGAAACTGAATTAAAAGCGGACAGTCGTTCTGCAGGAAAATGGCTCACGAACAAGGGTGGAGAGTATTATGCGGCAGGTACAGGAGGTGCGCTTGCTGGACGGGGTGCGGATTTGTTTATTATTGACGATCCACATTCGGAACAAGATGCGATGTCCGATAAATCAATGGACGAAGCATACGAATGGTTTATGACTGGTCCTCGTCAGCGTTTACAGCCCGGAGGTGCAATCGTTATTGTAATGACTCGTTGGTCTAAAAAAGACTTAACAGGTCGTTTAATCAAGAAAATGGCGCAAGATAAAAATGCGGATCAGTGGGAAATCATTGAATTTCCTGCAATTTTGCCTAGTGGTAAGCCACTTTGGGCTAATTTTTGGAAGTTAGAAGAACTTGAAAGTATCAAAGCGTCTGTTAGTCCGTCAAAATGGGCGGCACAATACATGCAAAGACCGACAGGGGAAGGTATTTCGATTATTCCTAAAGAATGGTTCAAGGTTTGGGAAAAAGAAAAACCACCTACTTGCGAATATCTCATACAAAGTTACGATACCGCGTTTTTAAAAACAGAAAGATCAGACTTTACCGCAATAACAACGTGGGGAGTTTTTTATCCTGAAGGTAAATTAGATGGAGAACTATACACAGGGGAAGAAGCGCACTTAATTTTAATAGATTGTATAAAAGAACGGTTCGATTTTCCCGAACTTAAAAACGAAGCAATGCGTTTATATAATTATTGGGATCCAGATACAGTAATTATTGAAGCAAAAGCCAGCGGGATTCCGCTGGTTCAAGAACTACGCAGAGTGGGCATTCCTGTAAATTCATTTTCTCCCGGAAAAGGTCAAGATAAGATAGCAAGACTTAATTCTGTGTCGCCAATATTCCAAGATGGGCGCGTTTGGGTTCCAGAAAACCGTTGGGGAGAGGAATTAATAGAGGAGGTTAGCGATTTTCCAGCAGGAGAGCACGATGACTTGGTTGACGCTACAACTTTAGCGTTAGCAAGGTTTAGACAAGGAGGCTTTTTGCAATTATCAAGTGATTTCGAGGAAGAAGAAATTTACTATAATAGGCAAAAGGTTTATTATTAACGAAATTCATACTATGATGTTTACTTATGGCTATTGAAAAACAAATTCTATCAGCAGTTCCAGAACTCCAAGAAGAAATAGATATTGAAATTCTTCCAGAAATGGAAGAAGAAACCGAAGTTTTTATACAACCAGACGGTTCTGCTATTTTAGGTAGTGAAATGCCAGACCAAGCTTCACTAAAGTTTGGCGAAAACCTAGCGGAAACGTTAGATGAACGAGAACTTAATACTATTGCTTCAGAATTAGTTAACTCTTACGAAGAAGATTTAGAATCTAGACAAGATTGGTTTGATACTTATGTAGATGGACTGGATTTATTAGGAATAAATGCAGAAAATAGATCACAACCATTTGAAGGAGCGTCTGGAGTACATCATCCGATACTTGCGGAAGCCGTAACTCAGTTTCAAGCGCAAGCATACAAAGAATTATTACCCGCAGGAGGTCCAGTTGACACTGAAGTGTTGGGATTAACTGACGATCAGAAGTTAGAAAAGGCAAATCGCGTTAAAAACTTCATGAATTACCAAATCACCTATAAAATGGAAGAATATGACTCCGAAATGGACCAACTTCTGTTTTATTTACCGTTATCTGGTTCAGCATTTAAAAAAGTTTACTATGATCCTGCTTTAGGACGCGCTACAGCGCGTTTTGTTAAGGCAGAACACCTTGTTGTACCTTATTACGCTGTAGATTTACTCACTTCACCGCGAATTACCCACGTAATTCACATGAATGAGAATGAATTGCGTAAATTACAGGTTTCTGGGTTTTATCTTGACACAGATATGGTATCTCCGGGAGCAGATACAGAAAGAACAGACGTTGATGATAAAATTGACGAACTTCAAGGTATAAGTAGAACAATTCAAGACGAAGAATACACTTTGTTAGAGATGCACGTCTTACTAGACTTAGAAGGATACAAAGATACAGATGAAAACGGAGAAGAAACAGGTTTAGCACTTCCGTACATTGTAACTATCTGTAAAGATAACGATAAAGTCTTATCAATAAGACCAAACTTCAAAGAAGATGATCCGATGCGTAAAAAGATTGAATACTTCACGCATTACAAGTTTCTTCCGGGATTAGGATTCTATGGTTTTGGCTTAATACACATGATGGGCGGGTTAACTAAATCTGTTACCGCCATACTACGTCAACTAATAGACGCGGGAACACTTTCAAATCTTCCAGCAGGGTTTAAGTCTAGAGGACTTAATATTCAACGGAACAGTGATCCGATACAACCCGGAGAGTGGAGAGATGTTGATGCTCCGGGAGGACGATTACAAGATGCATTTTTACCATTACCTTATAAAGAACCAAGTGGTACTTTGACTCAATTATTAGGCGCATTAGTTGATTCTGGGAAACAATTTGCCGCTACAGTAGAAAATCCGACAGCAGACGGGAATACCGAAGCTCCAGTAGGAACAACTGTAGCATTATTGGAAAAAGGACAGCGGATAATGTCTGCTATCCACAAAAGATTACATTACGCGCAAAAATGTGAATTTAAAATATTAAAAAGAGTTTTTGGTGAGTTTTTACCCCCTGAATACCCATATCAAGTACAAGGGGCTTCAGAAAACGTATTTAAAGATGATTTTGACTCATCTGTCGATGTTCTTCCTGTTAGCGATCCAAATATTTTTAGTATGACACAAAGAATTACATTAGCACAAACGCAATTACAAATGGCGCAAGCAGCACCTGATTTACATGACCTTCGTGCCGCGTATCGTAAAATGTATATAGCGTTAAATGTAAAAGATATAGATGCGATTTTACCCCCAGAGGAGGAGGCGCAACCAAAAGATCCAATTCTAGAAAACATGGATTCTTTGTTGCAAACTCCTTTACAAGCGTTCCCCCAACAAAATCATGAAGCACATATTGCAGCGCACACCGCGTTTCTAGAAAACCCTAATACTGCACAAAACCCCGCTGCAGTTGCTGCACTACAAGCTCATATACAACAGCATAACGCTTTGAAATACAGAGTGGAAATTGAAGCTCTGTTAGCTCAACAAGGAATACAACTTCCTCCTCCGGGACAACCTATACCTCCTGAAGTAGAAAGTCAGATCTCGATTGCTGCAGCACAAGCTACACAGACTATAACAGGACAAGCACAAGCGTTAGCTAATGCAATGGCTACACCTGATCCACAACGTGAAATGTTCGAACAGCAATTACAATTAGAACGTGAACAGTTAATGCAAAAAGAACAAGCTGACATGAGAGATACACAGGTAGCCATGACTAAAGCTGAAATGGACGCTCAGATTAAACGAGAAAAAATTGAAGCAGACGCTAGAAAAGAAGATACAAAAGCCGCTATAGAGTTACAAGAATTAGAGCAGAAATCAAAAACTGATGCGGAAAAGAATTATACAGAATTAGTTAAAGTTGTTAAAGAAACGCGAGAAAGAGATTAACACCTAATAAAGGAAAAAATGATGCAAGACTATTACAATAATAAAAAATATCCCTCTCCTTCACCTAAGAAATCAAAAGCTGATCCTAGTTTTCCTAGTGTGAAAGATACTACAAAAACAAAAACTGTAAAAGCGGGGGAGTGTCTTGATAAGCCAGAAAAAGCAAAAGTAAAAGCGGCTTATGGACAAACTAAAGGACTTCTTTGGTATAGATCAGTTAAATAATGGACTATATCGTAGCAACGGAGCATTTGCTTCGTAAAATACGAGAGAGGAAAGAAGCTCTCTCGCAAACGTTAGCTACTGGCAGTATTGAAGATTTTGAGCAATACCAAAGGATAGTTGGCGAAATCGCAGGTTTGAATTTCGTTGAACAGGAAATTCAAACTTTACATTCTAATATGGAGGATGCATATGACTAACACTGTTCCAGATAGAGTAGATAATTTTGGTAGTAAAGGTAAACTCGCTGAAATAAACATTGAAAAAGAAAACGAGAATACTCTTACTCCAGAAAATCTAGAATCTCATGCAGACAAATTACCACGCCCAACGGGGTATCGTGTCTTAATATTACCTTTTACCATGTCTTCTATAACTAAAGGCGGTATACATCTTGCTAAACAGACTGTTGATAAAGAACGTCTAGCAACTGTTGTCGGTCTTGTTGTAGACCTTGGACCAGACGCTTACAGTGATCCACATAAGTTTCCTGAAGGTGCTTGGTGTAAAAAAGGTGATTGGGTTATTTTCGGTCGTTACGCAGGAGCGCGTTTTCAAATAGAAGGTGGCGATATGCGTCTTCTAAATGATGATGAAATCCTAGCGACTATAGATGATCCAGAAGCAATTTTATCATAAACAATCATGGAGAATCCCATGCAACAAGAAGCAGAAAACATTGAGTTAGAACTTCCACAAGAAGAAACAGTAGAAGTAGTTGCTGAAGAATCTGTTGAGGAAGAAAAAGTAGCGCAACCTGAGTCAAAAAAGGATGAGCTAGACCAAGTTAGCGAATCTGTACAGAAACGTATAGATAAACTTACTTATAAGATGAGAGAAGCGGAAAGACAGCGAGATGAAGCTGTTAGTTTCGCTTCGAATATCAATAAAGATAACAGTCGTTTGAAAGAACGATTAAAAAATTCTGACAATTCTTTATTTAAAGAATATGATACAAGAATTAACTCTGATATAGAAAGAGCTAAAATAAATTTAAGAGAAGCTCAAGATTCTGGAGACGGTGCTGCAATAGCAGACGCAACAGAAAGACTTTCTAGATCCAGTGCTGAAGCTGAGAATTTAAAAAGATTATCAGTTCAGCAAAAACTTAAACAAGAAAGAGAAGGAAATGAAGAATACAGACCAACATTACAGCCTGAACAACAATCAGCTCCGCCAGATCCAAAAGCTGAGAGTTGGGCGGCAAAAAATGGTTGGTTTGGGGAAGATCAAGCTATGACTTTTGCTGCTTTCGGAATACATAAAGAATTAGTTGATGAAGGAGTTGATCCTACATCCGATTCTTACTATTCTGAAGTAGATAAAAGAATACGTGAATATTTTCCGCAAAAGTTTTCACAAGAGCAATCTGCTCCCGTGCAACAGGTTGCTGCTTCTAGCAGAGGTGCTAGTGGTAGAAAAGCGTCACGCAAAGTCAAGTTGACACCAAGTCAAGTAGCAATAGCTAGGAAACTTAATGTCCCACTTGAAGAATATGCTAAGCATATAGAAGGAGTATAAAATGACTGATGAAGTTAAAACAAACGTCACAACAGATCGAAACTCACGATCTGCCGAGACACGAGTCTCTCAAACTCGCAGACAACCTTGGAAACCCCCGTCAATGTTAGACGCACCAGAGGCACCACCCGGATACAAATTCAGGTGGATACGAGAAGCTGTTAGAGGAAATGATGATAAGTCGAATATGTCAAAACGTATTCGTGAAGGATATGAACCTGTGAGAGCAGAAGAGTATCCTGACTTTGAAGCACCGACTATTGACAGTGGATCGAATGCCGGAGTAATAGGGGTTGGAGGGTTAATTCTTGCTAAAGTTCCAGTTGAAACCGTCGATGAGCGAAACGCTTACTTTAAAGAACAAGCTAGATCGCAAATGGAAGGTGTAGATCAGAACTATATGCGGGAAAGTGACTCTAAGATGCCTTTAAGAGGTAATGATATCTCTAGGTCATCTAAAGTCCAATTTGGTAGTAGGAAACAATCTGACGATTAATATAAACATTGTATTACAAAGGAGATAAACATGGCTAATACAGATAAACCTAATGGTTTTACTCCTGCATATCATATGTACGGTGGTGTTATTCGTCCTGCAAGAATGAGAATCGCTAGTGGTTACGGCACTGCTATTTATAGCGGAGACGTTGTTACTCTTTCAAGTGGTTATGTCAATCAAGCAGGCGCGACAAGCACTCCCATAGGTGTGTTTTATGGAGTATTTTATACAGCGACAGACGGGACTCCTACGTTTTCTAAGGTATGGACGGCAAGTACAGCCACTCAAGGTAGTGCTGATGCTGAAGCTCTCGTATACAGCGATCCTGGAATCGTTTACGAAGCTCAATTTACTGCAGGTACTCCTGCTGTAAGTTTTATTGGCAACAAGTACACTCTTTCTACAACTGCTGGTAGTTCGACTACAGGCAGATCAAAAGAAGGGGTTACAGCAACTACTTCAAGTGGTGTAGCACTTTGCGTAGGCTTTAACTTAGCACCAAGTAATGCTATTGGTGCATATGCTAGAGCTTATTTCACGTTCCCAACTAACACGTTCGCAGTCTAATAAAGGAGAGTAGATAATGGCGATTAATAGAGCGCAACTCGTTAAAGAGTTAACTCCGGGTCTCCACGCTCTTTTCGGTTTAGAATACGAGCGTTATAACAATGAGCATGAAGACATTTTTGACACTGAAAGTTCTGAAAGAGCTTTTGAAGAAGAAGTGATGCTCAGTGGTTTTGGGGAGGCTCCTGTTAAAGGAGAAGGTGCAGCCGTAGTATACGATACCGCACAGGAATCGTGGACAGCTCGTTTTACTCACGAGACGATAGCAATGGCTTTCGCGTTGACAGAAGAAGCAATCGAAGATAATCTCTACGATACGCTTTCATCTAGATACACAAGAGCTTTAGCACGTTCGATGCAACAAACTAAGCAAGTCAAAGCGGCTAACGTTTTGAACAACGGCTTTAGTTCGTCGTATCCGGGCGGTGATGGTAAGGAGCTTTTTGCTACTGATCATCCAACGGTTGAAAATGTCGACTTGGCTAATGAGTTGTCAACAGCTGCTGATCTTAATGAAACTTCATTAGAACAGTCATTAATTGATATTGCTGGTTTCAAAGATGAAAGAGGCTTAAAAGTTAATGCACAAGCTGTACGGATGATCATCCCACCTGCGCTACAATTTGTAGCTGACAGGTTGATGGAAACTCCGGGACGCGTAGGTACTTCAGATAACGATATCAATGCAATTCGCAACATGGGAATGATCTCAGGCGGATACGTTGTTAATCACTATCTGACAGATACTGATGCGTTCTTCATTAAAACTGATGTTCCTAACGGCATGAAACATTTCGTTAGAACACCTGTATCAACAAACATGGAAGGTGATTTTGAAACTGGAAATGTTAGATACAAAGCGCGTGAGCGTTACAGTTTTGGTTGGAGTGACTGGAGAGGGATGTTCGGAAGTCCCGGAGCATAATGAACCTCAGTAGGGTTTATAACTCAACTACTGATTTAAAGGGGGCTTCGGCTCCCTTTTTTTTCTTTTCATTTACATACCTATGTTATAGAATGATTTGAATTCTAGGGATAAATTAATTTAACTTACCGACTGCCCTAGCAGACAAGCCAAGACGGTGAGGGAATTAAGGAGACTTAATATGGCAAAATCAACATTTTCAGGTCCAGTTAGATCACTCGCTGGATTTATATCAGCAGGTAATGCTAACGTAGTTAGTTTAACAGCTGACACAACTTTAACTGTTGCATCACACGCAGGTAAAGTTCTTTTAACTAACGACGCTGATGGTAAATTTACTTTACCTAGTATTGTAGCGACTGCTCCGGGACGTGATGACGATCCGAATCAAACTAACAATTTAGGTGCTGTTTTTACATTTGTAGTAGTTACTGCGGCAACTGATATGGATATTCTAACTGATGGCACAGACAAATTTGTTGGTGGTACTTACACTGGTGTAACTGATTCAACAGGTAAAACTTTTATTTCAGGTGCCTCTAACGATGTTATTACCATGAATGGATCTACTAAAGGTGGATTAGCTGGTAGTATTGTGAAATGTACTGCAATAGCTTCTGCTAAATATGCGGTAGAAGGAATAATACTCGGTTCAGGTACGCTAGTAACTCCATTCGCTGACGCATAATCGGAGGTGACATATGGCTAATACAGTCACAGGACCAACTAATCAGCTTGACGGCGAAAAGAAACTTATTGTTTATTGCTCTGTTTATTCAGACGGGAGTGCCAGTAGCACTACATTAGTGGATGTTTCTGCTTTAAATACTTCAACTTTAAACGGTGAATCATGTACACACGTTTCTTTAAATAAAATTTGGTATACTTGTAGTGGAGCACCAGATGCTCCCGCTTCTCTTGATTGGGATGCAGATACCGACGTTACTTTTTTAACTCTTGCTTATGATAATTCTTTTGATTTTAGTGAGATAGGTGGTTTAAAAAACACAGCAGCAACAGGATATACGGGAGATGTACTTTTAGTTGTTCCTTCAACTTCTGATGCTGGAAATGAGTACACAGTTTGGTGTGAGTTTTTAAAATATTACGAAGCTCCCGGATCATAAAGTATGGCTACTTCGGGTACAAAAACCTTTAGTCTTGATACTGGAGAGCTTATTGAAGAAGCGTATGAACTTGCAGGATTAGAATTAAGAACAGGTTACGATGCAGCAACAGCTAGACGATCTTTAAATATAATGTTTGCAGATTGGTCTAATAGAGGAATTAATCTTTGGACAGTTGCTCAAGTAACTTTGGATATAACTTCTGGCACTGCATCTTATACGCTTAATTCATATGACTTAGATGTTTTAGAAGCTATTATAAGAGTTTATGACAGCACAAGTAGTTCTACATATTCTGATGTTTCTATCAGTAGAATTAATAGGTTAGATTATTTAAACCTTCCTGATAAAACTACAAAAGGAAGACCTTCTCAGTTTTTTATAGACAGACAAGAAACTCCTGTACTTTATTTGTATCCTACACCTGATGCAGTAACAACTTATAAGTTTGTTAGCTATAGGATGCAAAGAATAGATGATGTTACAGCTTCAGCGCAAGATCAAGAAGTTCCTAGTCGTTTTATTCCTTGTATGACAGTAGGACTAGCTTATCAAATGGCTTTAAAAAGAAACCCAGAAAAAGCCCCTACTTTAAAAGCAGAGTATGAAGAATTATTTTTTAGAGCTTCTGCTGAGGATACAGATAGAGCTATTGTGCAATTAGTTCCAAGAGTTGTTTTGTAATGAGTTATGCAACAGGTAAACATGCATTAGGAATTTGCGACCGATGTGGCTTTCAGTGTTCTTATTTAGAAATGATGAAAGAATGGAACGGATTAAAAGTTTGTCAGGAATGTTATGAACCAAAACAACCGCAATTAACTCCTGCAATACCCAGAGATGTGGAATCTTTATTTGAACCAAGACCTGAAATACCATTACCTAGAGCACAATTAGGTAGTGTATCTACAACAAATCAGTCGGCGGCAGGAATGACTTTTAAAAGTGATCCTATAGGGAGCGAATTTGAAGGAGAAACCGCTACTAGCGCATTAGGTAGCATAACAGTGAGTACAAGCTAATGGCATGGACATTTACAACATTAAAAAGTGCAATACAGGATTATGTTGAAAGTTCTGAAACGACTTTTACTAATAATTTAAGTGTATTTATTAAGGAAGCTGAAGAACGTATTCTTAAAAATATACAAATACCTGTTTTTCGTAAAAACGTAACAGGTTCAGGTACTTCAGGAAATACTTATCTGGCAGCACCTTCTGATTTTTTAACTCCTTTGAGCTTAGCTGTTATAGATGGAGACAGTAACTATAACTATCTTTTATTAAAACACGTTTCTTTTATACGGGACTATACTCCGGCAGCAGCAACAACCGGAGAACCAAAATACTACGCAATATTTGATAACAATACTTTTCTCTTAGCTCCAACTCCAAATACTGGGTTTACTTTTGAGCTACATTATGTGTATAGACCTGAATCTATCACTGCTGCTTCTGATGGAACAAGTTGGCTAGGTACAAATGCTCCTGACGCATTACTTTATGGAAGTTTAGTAGAAGCAGGTAATTTCTTAAAATTAACTGCTCCAGAAATTCAAATATTTGAAGAAAGATTTATTAACGCAGTTAATGCTTTAAGTGCTATGTTTGAAGGATTAGGAAATAGAGATGAGTATCGTTACGATAACGTTAGAGGAAATATGAATGCTTAAAGAACCATTACCAGAACTTAAAGGAAAAAATATTGCAATTATAGCTATGGGAAATAGTCAACTAGATTATCATCAAATGGTGGTTCATAGTAGAAAATTTGATGAAGTGTGGGCTATAAATGCTATGGTTGGAGTCTTAAAAAATGTTGATAGAGCATTTATTATGGACCCTATGAGCCGTTTCTTAGACACGGATGATGCAGGAAACATGACTGAAATGATGAGAAACACATTACCAAAAATAAATTATCCAATATATAGTTGTGAACTAGATAAAAGAGTTCTTTCAGTTCAAGAATATCCGATAGAGAGCGTAGTTTCAGATTTAGATTGCGGATATTTTAACAACACTATTGCTTATGCTATTGCTTTTGCTTGTTGGAATAAAGTAGGTGGGGTAAATATGTTTGGAGCAGATTTCTCTTATAAAGGTAATTTACATTTCGCAGAACAAGGCAGAGGATGTTGTGAATTTTGGTTAGCTAAGTGTATGGATGCAGGAATTATAGTTCAAGTAGCAGTAACTTCAGGTTTATTAGATGCTGATATACCTTTACAAGAAAAAATGTATGGGTATCATAGACTTAAAGATCCAATCGTTAGTTATAGGACAGAAGAAGATAAAGTAAAAATAACTAATTGGTCAAAAGTAGAAAAACAACAAGCTATTCCTATTGGAATGGCTGGAAGAAAAGATAATCAAGTTAAAGAAGGTTTAATTGTTGAACCGAAGGTATATTAATGTTTTCACTAGAATCAGATTTAACAGTAGGTAATTTAGGAGTTAAAACAACTCATCACAGGGGACACACTATAGAAGAAGTTGCTAATATGGCAACAGATAAGATAGTTTCTATCAGTGATACCGCTCCTGCACCCATAAGGGCACAAGCGCACGCATTTAAAGATGCGTGTAGGCAAATTATTATGTATTATATGCAAGAAGCAATTAAAAATCATATGTGTACGATATGTAATAAATTAGAAGAACAAGGTCATTCTGACCTAGCTAATATTATAAGGAGGCTGTAATGGCTATAACTCAAGCTATGTGCACTAGCTTCAAAAAAGAACTTTTAGAAGGTGTACACAATTTTAAAAACTCTGGTGGTAACACTTTTAGACTGGCTTTATATACAAGTTCAGCTACCATGTCTGCTTCTACAACAGCTTATTCAACAAACCAAGAAGCAACAGGTACTAATTATACTGCTAAAGGTGGAAGTCTAACACGGGTTGACCCAACGACATCAGGAACAACGGCATA
>Ga0209232_1001328_pt1 | contig 13433 bp, 24 predicted proteins | sample ETNvirenome_2_60_FD_184066 | JGI IMG/M metagenome (GOLD analysis project Ga0209232, IMG submission 184066) | Marine viral communities from the Pacific Ocean - ETNP_2_60 (SPAdes) (version 2) | ecosystem: Environmental > Aquatic > Marine > Oceanic | place: Pacific Ocean | collected 2013-06-22
GAGAAAGAGATATTAGAGAATTATTTAATCGAATTAATCAGTTAGAGAAGGCGGTTAGTAGGATAGAAGGCCAAAACTTGTAATGTTTGGTATGTTTGGAAAGTAAGACATATTTAACTTCATGTATAAAATCTTAAAACCGATCTTGATGACGTTTCTAACAACAACGGCTGTTAAGAAATTAGTCGTGGACTTATTGAAATCACTTGCTAAACAAACAACAAATACTCTTGATGATAAAGCCGTTGAAATTTTAGAACAACAACTTTTTCCCTAAAATGAAAATTAACAAATTTCTCAACATAGACATTGAGCCAGCACCTTTAGAAATGAAGTTAGATGTTGAAATGCGTTGTAGGGAAATTATGGCAACTGATAATATTATTGATGTAAAAAAGTATTGTACTCATTTAGTTAGACATAAGTTAGAACAAGATATGTTTCTTGCTTCGATGTTAAGCAGATTAGTAGAACTTGAAGCTAATCTTGTTGTAAGTCAGGTGAAAGCAGAAAAGAAAACTAATCCTATAAAAAAGTTTTTTCGTATTCCTTAATCTCTTCATCTGTAAAATCTTTTATAAGCATTTTGCTTACGTTTTGAACTTTATAATTATGTTTTAAAACAGAAGTTCTAATGTTTTCTGTAACCCATTTACCATCTGTTATTACTTGTGCTCTTCTACTTTGATTAATAAAAACATAGTGATCATATCCCTTTAGTTCATCATCTAAAAGTTCTTTTTCAAGACGTTGTATTCTATTTTCTTTTAAAATTTCAAGTTTTTTAGAAGAATGTATTTTCTTTTTCATTGATGGTATAGATCTAGTACACGTTTTAATGGTATCGCAGCACAAGCTGGTACGACAGAGTTTCCTAATGATTTAGTTCTGTCCACCCGATTGGATAACCCATCACTTCCTCTAGGAAGTATGGGCTTACTGACATATGATCTCCAGTTTGGGTTAAGACGTCTGGAATTACTTTGGGACCATATTTCTCGTTCCATTTTACGGAAGTCCTTCCTTTGTAATCCCTCGCTGTTGGAGTAGGCAACGCACCACCATCGGCTTCTTCGATGACAGGCTCCCAATGTACTTGCAGATATAACTGACCATTCTGCATCGTACCCTGCTTGGGAAAGCTCTCCGAGAACGATGTCCAACCCGTTATTAAGGATCGCTGCCACGTTTTCCAAGACAACGAATCTTGGTCGAACCATGCGTATGACTCGCATGAGTTCGTAAAAAATACCTGATCTGGATTCCTCGGTAATTCCTGCTCTATTTCCTGCCACGGATATGGATTGGCAAGGGAAGCCTCCGCATATGACATCATATTGTCCAGAGATAGCTGAGAAGGTTCTGATGTCATCGTGAATTGGGACGTTTGGAAAGTGTTTGTTTAGAATTTTTTGACAGAAAGGATCTATTTCTATGAATTGTTTAGTTTCAAATCCTCCTACCAGTTTATGTGCAGCGTAGGAAAAACCACCGATACCCGCAAAGGTATCTAACATTTTTATAGGTTTCACTCTTTTGTCCAGTTAAAACCATTTTCGATACGACTTTGTTGTGCTTTATTACTAAGTTCTATATCTTCAGATAATGAATCTTGGTATTGAGTATCTGTTGAGTTGTTTTCTGTATATTTATAAGCTAAATCTCTTAATACAGCAGAAGGTTTCTCACCTTTTTCTTCACAAATATCTTTAAATAACTTGGAACGACTAGGATCTATAAGAACTTGAAATAGTACTTTACGAAATATCCTGTTGTAGTCTTTTTGATTCTTTACTGGTGTCATAAACTAGCTGTTTATTTTATTATACTACCATGTTATAGGAGTGTCAGTTTTTCTCCACCTATTATTGTGATCATTTCGTTTTGCTTTACGTTGTATTTGCTTACCAGATCTTATCTCTCTATATTTTTTAAGGTGTTGAGTAACAGTAACTATATCTCTTGTCATAGATAAGTTAACTTCGTCCATCAATCTATCAATAATGATCTCTCTTGGTGTCTTTTCCATCAGCCTCGTGCGGGGGGATAGCGTCCGAAATGTCCCAAACGCTTTAATCTTAGTTATAACCTAGATTTACGATGGGACAAGTAGGGTGGGACAAGCTATTTACTTAGCAAGTGTCCCATCATCAACGCTAGTGGGACAGTTATTTGGTGTCCCATCCCCCTGTCCCGTACCAATATCCTTACTATCATTATCATTTAATGTAGGTGGGACACTATTAATGGAGTCCCCCCGTGCGAGGATGGCTCTATATTTCTTTCCTTCTTTATCTTCTTCTACAAATTCTATAAGACCTCTCTTCTCTAATCTTTGGAGCGATTTTCTTATAGTTCCAGTTTTACCTCCAATCAAAGGATCATATAAAAGATCGTATTTGGAACGAGTTTCGGGATGTACTGATCTAATTCTTTGTAAAATCTTATCGGTAATATTAGCTGGTGTATTATCATTGGATGCAATTTCTGGAGTGAAATCAGATATACTATAAGTAAGGTCATCTTCCATCTTCATAATTAAGGAAAGACCAGACCTACCGATACGAGATTTTTCAACTTCTATAATTCGAGCGTTACTACCAACTTTGCCAACTAAGTTATCATCGGGTTTTTTAAGTGCCCATGTTTCATCAACACCATCTCTTATGGCAGAAGTACCTCTAAAACCACCATTTTTATTAGCGTGATGAATTATTAGAATTGAAGTTGGTTCCCATAAAGTTCCGTTATTCTGTGTAAGCCAATAAAGAGGGGTAGCAAAATCAGATTTGTTTTCATCAAAACCTTTACCTCCACTACAACCAATTAAGGAGTCGATGATAACTAATTTAGGTTTAATAGCATCCATCAACTTTATAAACTTTGCATAGTTTTGGAGCGACCAATCTCCAAGAATGTAAGTATCGGTGTCCATTGGATATTCAATATCCTCCAACTGTTCTTTAAGCTGAACCATTGACTGATCACCATTCAAAAGAAGAACTGGACCCTTCTGTACTGGCATATATTTGCCTCGAACTAGAAAGGGATCGCCAGTTGCAACGTGTTTCGCAAGAGACCAAGCGGACATTGATTTACCATCTCCTCCAGAACCGAAAAGCAAAACCGTAAAAGGTGAAGGTAATATATCTGGAACGGTAAATGCTCTTTCGACTTCCAAATTCATCAAGGATTCTATTGTCATTATCTCAGAAGAATTTTCATATTTCATCTGATCTATCAATAACTTCTCAATACCTTGCTGATCTCGATAACCAGCTCGTAATGATAAAGCATTTAACTTGTAGTTCATCTCAGCTGGATTATCTATATCCAACAAATCTTTAGCTTCTTTAATTAAGTCTTCAAACTTTGGGACGGATAATCTTGTTTCTTGTACGAAGCGAGCTTCCGCTTCTTCAACAATCTTTTTTACAGTTTCAGTAAATCTCTTTCTTTCGGGATCTTCTCTATCTGCAAGCCAAATTAAAGTACCAAGACCAATACCACTTGATTTAGATTTAAAAGAATAAAAAACTTCTTTACAAGGATTACCTTGTTCCCATTCTTTAGCGTAATCTGGATCTTCAGAAGACCAAGAAGCCCATAAATGTAAACCCATATCATTAGGCAAAACAGAATGGATCGCCATTCCTACACGAACCCAATGATCTCTACTACCTGTACCTTTTTGAGGAATTACTGAAACACAATCAGAAATGATTTGTGCGATCTCATCTTGGGTACGATCTGTGAAGTCAATATCTTTTTTAATGATATTAGTATCTTCCTTCTCCTTCATTTCAGCTATAAGCCACTCAGGAGCGTCAGGAACGTTATGTAAATCACCAACTAATGTATATTCACCTTCGGGAGTGTTTGTACGCTCATGCCCAGGATACATACCATAAAGGACTCCTTGCCTACCCCATAAGATTTCATAGTTTCTATCACCAAGACCAAAACCTCTTAAACCTGTCCATCTATCGCTAGGTATTTTGAAAACAAACTTAGCTGCATTCTTTTTAGTAGAAGTAATCTTTGGTGCGGTAAGTAAATCATCACCCCATAATTTTTCATATATTTTTAGTTCTGCATCAATATCTAAAATTACATAACCATTACCACGAATACCCGTCCAAAGACCTATGGCTTGTAGATCAAAGTTTTGACGCATAGCTAAAGCTGCGTCTGCGGGAGTGTATTTTCTATGGTGGCTATCTTCAAGAGGAGTTTTTCCTTTAGATGGAGTTCCTGATATTAATTTTGATCCTTTTTTATAAATAGGAGCACAAACAAAGTCAGCAGGTAAAGACTTTACAAACGTTAACAAACTCATGTGTTATACTAGCAAGGTAGACTGTGATTACTTCTCTTTAGGATAAGTCATTCAATAGAGAAGTTTTCACATTGTACATTCATTGACGTAAAAGGAAACCCCCTTTATGTTGATATTACGTCTTAAGTAACTTAGGACACCAAAAGCACATTCAAGCACAAATCATGCAACTTTTAGACACAGACATTGTTAAAGATTCAGCATCTCAGGATACTAATTCTTTAAGTAGTTTATTTTTAAAACCTAATAAATTAGGTGCAACTGTACAGGAAGAAGCCTCTACAACTTTTGCCCTATGCGTTGAAGAACCATTACGTTATTTCAGTGTATGGGCAGTACCTCCTGGAACAGCTTCGGACGATTATATGTCTGCAAGAACTTTTCAATTTACAGAATTACCCGATGAGGATACTATCCTTATGGTTTTAGGTGGAGATTGGGAAAGACAGAAGAATAACTTTTGGGACGCAAAAGATCCTAAGAACGTTGGCAAACAAAGACCATACAAAAATATAGATAAAGTTTTAACTTGGCCTATATATTCTTTTGAAGAAAAGAAAGTAATGATCTTTGCTGTAGATAAGGTATCTATCAGAAAACAGATATTGGAATATGCAGCAGAAGAAGGTTATGAAAATCTAGCTGATTGGAATTGGAAGCTAACTCAGAAAAAAGAACAAAGAGGTTCATCTGAATTTACAAGTTATTCAATTATTCCAAAACCACAAAGTCCAGTTCATAAGAAAGAAATCAAAGAAGCTTATGACGCAAGGATGAAAGAGGGATTCTATTTAGAGAATTTACTTGTAGGTGGCAATCCACTTGAAGAGATGACAGATTAGTAATGTTTGGGCAAGGTTAGTACTTTCATCGGCTACTTAACTTTGCTGCTCCTTTCAATGTGACGGATGCTTTCGTGGTTGGAGCATTGATCAAACATAATTGAAAGATGATATGAGTTCCCATCGAGGACGGAGAAGAACCACAACTTCTAATAGGAAGTCATAGCCTTTTCCAGTAAGCAAAGCAACCTGTAAGCCCCAAACTTTTTTTATGAAAAAACAAGAACGCATTGATGCAGCAAAAAAACGCATTCAAGAATTAAAAACACTTATTAAATATTGGAACCATGATACGAGTAAGACTTCCAGCTGACCCATACGAAGGTCAGATATATTATGAACCAGACCACGAACTTATTTTTGAGTTCAAATCTGGAGAATGGATAGATATTACTGATGAAGAGGTTGCAAATGGCTCATTTTAGGATAGAATCATAATGGGGAAGTATATTTAAAAATGCAACTAACAATAGATGGGGTAGATAAACAAGACGCCCTTGCAGTTCTGAGACATAAATCTTTGGAACGAATAGACGGAGGAAACTTCAGAGTCTATAGAGATAAGGAAGGTACAGAATACCATTCAGTAACTCATATATTAAGTGAAACTAAGAGTAAAAGAGATAAAGAATTTTTAGCAAAGTGGTTAGTAAAACCTGGAAATGAAAGCATAAGAAAGCAAGCAGCAAATAGAGGAACAAAAGCCCATTCACATTGTGAATACATTTTAAAAACAGCATCAAAACTTATCAGGAACACCTGCAATGAACGAAATTCTTGGACAACTTACGAAGACGGATTGGCGAGATCTCCGAAAAGCATTACGGAGTGGGCAATCAAAAAGGCAAAGGGAACGGCCCCTAAAGTACATTGGTTGGCAGAACCGCACGCCAGAGGTCTGGCAAATTGGATTGATGGAGGATCAATAACTTCCATTCATAGTATAGAATTTAGTATTTATCACCCATTAGGGTTTGCTGGTACGGCAGATTGTTTACTTGATGTAGACGGAAAACTTACTATCACTGACTTTAAGACAACTGGTTCGAGTAAAGATAAACCTGATAAGTATTTGGAAGATTATTTTTGCCAGCTCGGAGCATATAATTTAGGATTAAAACACTTAACTGGCATTCAAGCAAAGCAAGCTGCAATCATAATTGCGAAAGAAGAAGGGGCCATTCAAGTAAGAATTATGAATGAGTATGAATTATTGGGAGCAATGGCAAAATTTGAGGAAAGAATTGAAAAATATAATAAATTAAAATAAAAAACACCAGGAAATTGTCCAGGCAAATTTTACCTGGAAAAAACCTGGATAATTTTTAGTTCAGCTGGAAATCTTATAAATTAACTAAAATTTCAGCTAATAATTTATGTTCCTCTGCATTTGGGTCGTTTCTATCAATCCATTCTTGTTCAGACATTTCATCAAAAAAAGAAAGTCTTTCAGTTAAAACTTCCAAAATGTATTCTTTATGTTCACTTTTCATGTGTACCTCTTTCGATAAGCCAATCCATTTTGTCAGACATCCATGAACAACTTTGACAATTTAAAGCTGACCAAGCAAGGTGATAAACTTTTTGAGTTTTACCACATTTAGGACATTTAATTAATTTTCCATTTCTCCTACACTTAGAGTTTTTCTTCATTGGAACGAAAATAACCTCCTCCAAACCATTACGATTTGGGGAAGTGATTTCTTTGTATTGTCTATAATTTTCATCTTCATACATAAATTGATTATATTTGAAGTCAAGATTTATAGAATCTCTAGCATAATCAGATAATGAAATATCACCCATGAGGTAGGCATCATCAAGTGATGCCCTTTTTTGTTGATACTCTTTCAGTTTCATACAAACCTCCTCCCATGAGATTCACTTTTCATTTCTAACATTTTTTGATTTACAACATGAGGTGGGTCAGAATAAGAATTATTGTATGCTTCTAATTCCTCATCACTTGGTTCGTAATTAATTATCGAATCAAGAATTTCTAAAGCATCATATATATCATTCCATGTTGGAACGTTATAGTCAGAATCACAAGGCCACCTATTAATTAGGTTTTCTTCTTTTTCTATGAAAGAATTAAGTTCTTCATAAATTTTTTCAAGTTTCATAATAACTCCATGCAAACTTCTATACCTTTTTTGCATAAATCTATTTGTTTTTCGGTTAAACGAGGTTCAATAGATGCTGCAATTTTTTGGCACGCTAAAGAGTTTTCATCATTTGGTGCGGTAATTGCAAGAACTAATGCTTGGAGATATGCTTGCTCATCATTTGTAATTTTCATTTTAAATAGTATCCCTCTCCGTTTGTGTCATCATCTTCATCTCTTGCCCACCATTCGATTTCTACATCTTTAAATTTATTTCTAAATTTTTTATATATAGGATAGGGTGCTGCCCATGCGGTATGAAACTCAACATTAATAGAACCATTGTTAATTTCAATAAGTTCAATTTCATCTTTGGGAATATCCCATTTGGTTCCCCATTTGTCCGACCTCCAATCATACCATCGAGTATCTTGTTCATTTGTAGACTTAAATTTATGCAACGTCATTACTTCACCGTTGTTTAATTTAAGCTCTTCAATGATCGGTAGCTCTCCTTTTTTACCTAAAGATTTCTCTTTAAAATAATTAACTGATTCATTTCCTTTTAATGGAACGGTAGGCCAATTTGGTTCTTTTATAAGTTGACCAAATGGAGATCCTTTTTCAAAGATCTCTTTTATTTTTTTAATGTTTGTTGTTTTTGCTGAAGAAAACGTAACTTCGTTTTGTGTCCAATTAGGCATTTAATTAACCTCTAATTACGGGAATAAGATCATCTAAACATTTTGAATTTGCAATCCATAATGCACCTCCATCATTTCCTTCATCATCTTGTTGAGGAATTAATGCTTGTCCATCTTCCAATTCAATTACAATTGGTGCGGAATACCAACCGCTTGCATCTGTTTCTTCTTTAGTAAGGTAACGAACACCAACGATTCTTTTACCAATTAGATTTTTAAATCTTTGTGACCAATCCTTTTTATCCTTATATAATGGATCGTTTTCGAGGATCACAGTTTGTCTTTTTGATTTTGTCATAGCGTTTTGTGAGAAAAAAATAATAATTTTATGAGACAGATTTTTCAAAACTTGTGTATTCTTCATCATCCCATTCGGGATCAGGTGAAGCAGAAAAATCAGGAATGAGCTTTGATAGCTCTCGTATCTCTTTGCTTAATCTAGCTAATGCACTAGGGTCATTATCTGTTTCAGCTTTGAGCATACTTTGAAAAAGAAGATTCATTGCCGAAGCAATCATTTTCTTATGGTCATTGTTTGAAGGTTTAACCCTTTTATCTTTGGAACGATCAACCATTGCTTTAACGGTATCTCGGTGTGCTTGTTGCCTTGATACATTAAATGTACTTTGAGCATAAGCACGAACACCTTTCGGTGTAATTCCTAAATCTAAGAGACGTTTCAACCTTTCAAGATCATCTGACCTTATACTATTGGAACGTCTTGAATTTACCATAGGCACTAGACATTTACTACATTAATATACTAGCATTAAATTAATTAAAAAAACAAATTATGGGCAGAATTAAAGATTTATTATTGAGACAACAAAACGAACAAGATCAACCAAATCCTAATCAAATTGACCTTTCATTCAGTGATCAATGGTTTTTATTAGCCACTATCGTTTCTTTCATAAAACATTCAAAATATTCTACGAAAAGAAAACAAAGATTAATTAAATTATTGGATATTTTTAAACAAGCATCTAACGAAGGAAGTTCAATAAAATTTTCTAAAATCATTGCCAATACTAACAAATAACTGTTATAATATAAGAGTAGTTTACTTTTATCGCTATGTCAGCTTACCTATGTTCGGACGATACTCTCAACGCACTTTCTACTTATTGGTTTATTAAAAGTGGTAAAACTTGGGACGACCCTTCAAAACCTCAAGCTTATAAAAGAGCTTTGAGAATTGTTAATAAAGAGTATTTTTATAAAACTAGAGGTGAATCTTGCAAAGACCCTCTTAAACTTTATGCTGATTTTCAACATTACATAGATGAATATTATGATGATCTTTTAAAAAGTTCTAATAATGATCTATACGAATTGGTTTTTGATACCCTTTTATTAGAAAATAAAAACTCACTAAATGCTAGATATTCTAATCCAACCGATATGTTTAGAGATTCTTATATCTATAGACTTTCTAATTGTGTTGTTAATTGGATCGACAAAAAACAAAGCGGTTATCTTGTCGGAATAGTCAATAATTATGATTATCAATCTTGCGAACATGAAAACCACGAAAAATCTTTGGGTTATGCAATCCTTAATCAAATTAAAGATTTTCTTTTAGAAGATATGAAATTAGGTGAAATTTGGGATTTTAACGAACAAAGATTTATAGCACAAATGGAGAAAGTTTCTTAAACTTCTTTTCACATAACTAGACTTACGAGGTATTATTAAGTTAATACCTCTTTTTTATTGGAAATGGTTTCAAAAAATAGTATGGAGTCTATTAAAAATATCTATGGTAAACGTAATCCAAAAAGTCATATTGAACAACGTTGCCAAAGACTCTACACAAAACAATTAGATGGTTTATCAACTCGTCAATTAGTTTTACAACACGCACAAAGAGAAAGTATCTCCGAAAAAACAGCTTGGGCAGATTGGAAAACCGTAACCGCATGGAACTCAACGGATTTAGAGCGAGATCGTGTAGACATACTTTCTCGTTTGCATAGTATGAGACAAAGACTGTTTAATGCGGCTTTGAAAAAAGGGCAATTACAAACAGCACATATGATTTTAGATTCTTTGGGTCGAGCAAACGGAGAGACTCAAGAAGCGGTAAATGTAAATATGCCTCCGAGTTTAAATATTCAGATCGAAAGCAAGGAATGACATTCAATTTTTTCATTCAGTTTTTACTTGACAAACCCAGCTGAAAATTGCATTCAGTTTTTGACATTCAGTTTATATAGCTTGATTTTTCATTCAGTTTTTGCAGCTTCCCTGGTCTTTCCCTGGTAAAAATCCATTCAGTTTTTTGCTGATTTCACGGGTATAAATACATTCAGTCTTTGGAACGTTAGGCTTACAAACGATTCTGAAGGGAGCGAATCGCTAAAATTCATTCAGTTTTATTGATTTCTTAAGTTTACCTGGAGTTTACCTGGTCTTGTCCTGGTTATACCCTGGTAAAAAAATAAAAGGGAGCCGAAGCTCCCAGGTTTAATTGTTTTCTGTCCAGGTTGCGTATGGTGAACTGATCACCGCCCCCTGGCTTTCGCCCTGGTCTGTCCAGGTCTGGTAGTATCCAACCGTGTTCCCGTTAAGATCTCTTAATGGAAGCTGGCTTTCCTGGAGTTTATCCAGGTGTTCAAGTTTATCAGCCAGGTCTCGAAGTATCCTGGCGACTTCCTGGCCTTCCTGGTCAAATGCCTGGTTATCGGTTTTAATTCTGATTTTTAACATAGCAGTAAGAATGAAAGAGAGAAGGCTTACGCCTTCATCTCGTTAATTTTTTCGTTGATTTCAGCAACGTTTATCTTTGGATCGTTCCAAGATATGCCGTCACCTGTTTTGTTTTTATAATCCCAAGTTGCATCGAGATTATTATAAATATCACTTTGAATCTTTTTTAAGAAGTCTTCAAAGGTTTTGACTGATTGCATCATCATAATTGAATAATAGAAATAATCGTTATCCATCCATAATGAGGCGTTCCAAGTTTCGTAGTTAGTCCAACCGTTGTATTCTTGGGTCATGGCTTGGTCATCTCCCAATTAATGGTTGAGTAGTCGGCAGTTATTGGAGGTGTTTGGCCTCCAATGGAAGTTAAAAGCATGAATGTAATAATGCTTATAACGAGAGTAAACTCTTGGAATTTCATAGCGATTAAGAATAAAGTTCAGTTAATAAAAGCTCGTAAGCTTTGGAACGAAGATTAGGAGAGAGAGGAGACTCTCGGAAGAGTTCCTCCTCTATTTCGTCTAGCCTCGTTTCTTGATAGGAATCAAGGAAGGCCATTGTTAGTGGCCTATTGAGTCTTCGTAAGCTTCCATCTCGAGGTGGTCTCGGTGGTCTTGAGCTTCCATCTGAAGAATCTCGTCTAGAGTCTCCATTGCGTCCGCATCATTTACGTTAACTCCTCTTGAAAGTGCTTCGTCTTGTACAAAGTGATCCCACTCTGAAAGAGTGGTGTACTCGTCAGAGTGAATGTCACCTAGTTGGAGTTGAGAGTTCATGAGGAACCCTCTAACTCTTGCTTCTTGGTCTCTTCGATTATTACTCGAAGAGCTTCGTAAGTTTTTGTAAGCTCTTTCATGTCTCGTTTCCCGTACCACTTGAGGAAGTCTCTGCATTCCTCGTGTACCATCTTTAAACCGTTTTGACCTCGTGTGAAGCCAACGGTTAGAGAGTCACCATCTGAGAATCGAACGCTTACATCATGTGAAGTAAAGCTCAGAGAGTCGACACCTGAAAAGGTGTAACGTGCTGAAGGTTTAGCCATAGCAGAAAAATTAATTAAGTTTTCAAGTTTCGTAGTTGGGTTTGCTTCCCTCCTACTCTTCTATTATAGCAGATCTCTTCTATTATAACAGCAATATCTCTATTCTGTAACAATTCGTTACATTCGGATATAGGGGGGAGAGTGTATAAAATGTTACATATTATATAGGGTAGCGGGGAACCTGCTGATACAACACGAAATAAGTTGCTGTTATGATAAAAGGGGTTATTATTTTTATATGACAGCAGTAGCAGAACCATTAAGTTTACGTTGGGCACAAGGGGAGGTATTCAAAGCTGATGAAAGGTTTAGGGTGTTAGTAGCTGGGAGAAGATTTGGTAAAAGTTATTTAAGTTGTGTTGAGTTATTAAAAGGAGCTATTGCTAAACCTGGAGAAACATATTTCTATTGTGCACCTACCTATCGAATGGCAAAGGACATTGCATGGAAAACTCTTAAGAAGTTAGTGCCTAGACAATGGGTAAAAAGCAAGAATGAAACAGATCTGAAATTGGAGTTAGTGAATGAATCAACTATTGAGTTAAAGGGAACAGAAAATGCGATGGCATTAAGAGGTCGTAGTTTAAGTGGAGTTGTATTGGATGAAGCTGCATTTATGGACAGAGCGGTATGGTCTGAAGTAATCCGACCTGCATTAGCAGATAAACAAGGATGGGCACTATTTATTTCAACACCTGATGGTACGGCAAGTTGGTTTTACGATTTATGGTGTTATGTGCCTGAAGATGAGAGTGGGGATTGGAAGCGATGGAGTTTTACTACGATAGAGGGGGGTAATGTTCCAGAACTTGAAGTTGAAGCAGCTAGGGGGCAATTAGATAATCGTACATTTAGGCAAGAATTTGAAGCGAGCTTTGAAAATCTCACTGGATTAGTGGCAGTTAGCTTTAATGACGAAAATATTTCATCTGAAGCCGCAGATTTACATATGTTGCCACTATATATGGGGGTAGATTTTAACGTTGACCCGCTTTGTGGCATATGTGCGGTAAAAAGTAACGAAAACTTGTATGTTTTTGACGAAATTATCTTACGAGGGGGTGCAACAACATGGGATTTTGCAGAAGAAGTGGTAAATAGGTATGGAGTGGACAGACGAGTAATAACGTGTCCCGACCCTACGGGAGGTGCTCGAAAAACAAGTGGAGTTGGATTAACAGATCACACAATTTTAAGAAGAAGTGGTTTTAATGTATCCAGCCCGAAAGCTCCTTGGAAGATTCGAGACAAAATTACTGCGGTGAATACAGCTTTATATGATGCAGCTGGAAATCGAAGAACATTTATTCATCCTCGATGTAAAGAGTTAATAAAATCCCTTCGTACGTTAACTTACGCCCCAAATACAGGAATGCCTAATAAAAACTTGGGTGTAGACCATGCTTTTGACGCTTTCGGGTATTTATGTTTGCAGCAATTTAATTTAGCAAAACCAGAGACATTAGGACAGACTTCGTTTAGAATTTACTAAGATACTTCTTTCTTATGGCTTATGGTTATGGTGGGTCAATGAAATCCACAACAAAAAAGAAAAAAAAGAAGAAAGGAGGTAAGAAACGTGGCGAATGTTCCTGTAAATAAAGCTTTATACTCTAGAGTAAAATCAGAAGCAAAACGTAAGTTTGCTGTTTATCCTTCTGCCTACGCTAATGCTTGGTTAGTCCGAGAG
>Ga0209232_1001329_pt1 | contig 13430 bp, 16 predicted proteins | sample ETNvirenome_2_60_FD_184066 | JGI IMG/M metagenome (GOLD analysis project Ga0209232, IMG submission 184066) | Marine viral communities from the Pacific Ocean - ETNP_2_60 (SPAdes) (version 2) | ecosystem: Environmental > Aquatic > Marine > Oceanic | place: Pacific Ocean | collected 2013-06-22
CCAATATGTAATCCGTGAGATTGCAAAGTCTATGGACTTAGACCCCGACAAAGTTACTAACAATATGGATGAAGCTGCACTGCAAGCAGAAATTATGAAAGGGTTCCAAACACCAATGACAGAGCAAGGGCAAGTACCACCGGGTGCTGATGCTATGGACCCAACAGGTGCAGGCGGCGGTAACATTGGCACAGGGCAAGTACCAGTGCCGGGTGAACAAGGATTTAGTGCAAATGGACAACAAGGAACTACTCAGCAAGCTCAAGCCGCTGGTGAGCAACAAACGCCAGTGGGACCACTTCAATAATTATTTAGATGCTTTAATTGAACAACAGCATCGTACATTAGAACAGGGTGATAACACCGTATTAATGCATCGTGCGCAAGGGGCGATTGCGGTGTTGCGTAATATCCAAACATTAAGGGATGCAGTCAATGGCTAAACGTATAGCAGAACAAATGGAACTCTTTGAGCCAGTAGAACGTGGCTTTCAAGAAGGTGGCCTTAAAGATGAAGGTGGCAAAACAGACCCTGTGTCTGGTAACGAAGTGCCACCCGGTTCATTACGTGAGGAAGTACGTGATGACATTCCTGCTCAGTTAAGCGAAGGCGAGTTTGTTTTTCCTGCAGATGTAGTGCGTTACATCGGTCTTGAAACATTAATGCGTATGCGCCAAGAAGCAAAGCAAGGCTTGGCACAGATGGAAGCTATGGGTCAGATGGGTAATAGCGAAGAGGCTACTATGCCAGATGATTTGCCGTTTGACATGTATGACCTTGAGGTAGAAGATGACGGACTAGAAATGCAAACAGGTGGTATGGTTCCGACGCCTATGTCCACAGCTATGGGTGCTACGACTACAGGCGGTTCATATAATCCTGCTACCAATCAGTTCCAGCCATTTGCTAATATGGGTTTAACTCAACCACAGCCGCTAGGCACAGCATTTACACCCCCGACAGCAGCTTCTGCTGCATACAGCCCACGTTTAGGTGGTACATTGTTTACACCAACTACTCCTGAAGTCCAGTATCAACAGCCTACGTTGTATGGCACAACTGGATTTGGCCCAGAGGGTGTAGAGTTTGAGGATGTTACTTATGTAAACGAGCAGGGACAAATACTTAATTTTAAACGTAATAAACAGACAGGACAATTATTTGATTTAAGTGGTAATCCGACTGTAGTACCTGAAGGTTATACAGAACAAGCTAAAGAAGAAGAACAAGTAGAAACTACACCAACCACAGGTACGGGCGTACAAACAGCCACAGTTCGTGATGACGGTGGTAGAGAAGACGCTTCTCCAACAGGTACAACTACAGCTTTTGGTGGTAGTTTAGATAGCAAAGGTAGAGTTTCTGGTGGGTTTAGAGCAGACATATCTTTTGATAATGTAGGTAATATACGAGGCACTGCAATAAATGCAGGGTTATCTGGTCTAGGACAACTGCTTGGAAAACCTAGTAGCTTTAGTTTACCAAATGATGCAATAGCTACCCTTACAAATGTTGAGCCTATTAGACCTGCTGGTGTATATGCAGGGAAGCCAGAAGTTTACACAGCGTCATTTACAATGAAGGGAAAAACATATAATGATTTATTTACAGACAAAACTGTAACGAGCAGAAAAGAAATGGAAGAAATAATAAATTATATGGAAGAAAAATACGGAAAAGGGTTAAACAACAAAGACAATACGTATGATTTAGATATAATTAGAGACGTAATGACAGCCGAAAAAGCTGTTAAGGCAAGCGGAAAAGCTAGGGCGGCTGAAGCTATAGGTAACGTAGCTAGAGATGCGGGACTGGTTGGCAAGGATATTACAGATGCTGACGTAGCGGCGGCAAAGGCTGCTGCTGCTGCTGCTCCTGACCGTGACCCAGACACAAGCGGAGACCAAGGTGATAGAAGTGATTCAGCACCGGATAGAGGTATGTCTGGTCAAGGTGATGTAGGCTTTGGTTCTGGTACAGACTGCTTGACAGAAAACATGAAAGTCAAACTCAACGGCGTAATTGACTTTGTAACAAACATCAAAGTCGGTGACATTATTGATGGCTCTGTTGTTAAAGAAGTTCTGCACAAGCATATGCGTAGCGGCTACTTCGTAATCAACAATGAACTAGAAATAACTAACGACCACCCTGTATGGGCTAAGTCTGGTGGTCTTGGTAAAGCTGACTGGACACGTCCAGAACAGTTAGTCGTAGGAGACACTATTAGTGGTGTTAAGGTCACATCTTTAAATTACATTGACCGCATGACACCAACAGTATCCATCGTAATTGATGGTGACAGCTTCGATGTATACACTGAGGGCAACACATACACTGTCCACGGTAGATACAGAGAAGTGCGTCAAGAAGCTGCGTAAGAGGCTTAAATCTTACAATATGTTGGCTACCTAATCCCCCACCCCGGCGTGGCTACGGTTGGCCCCAACGAGGAGAAGTACAATGGCTGAACAAGCTACAATTATGGCTGAAGAAATGAAGCCCGAAAAGAAAGTTGCGTTTGCAAATCGTAAGTACACTAACGAAGAAAAACGCAAGATGGAAGAGGAAGAACTAGAACAGTTGATGAAGGAACAGAAGGGCGAGGTAGAACAAGAAGCTGCTGAACCAGAAGAAGCTGAACCTACAAACGCAGAAGAGCGAACATTTAAAAAGCGTTACTCTGATTTGCGTAGACATCAACAGCAACAGGCTGAAGAGTTTAAAAAAGAAATAGAAACACTTAAATCTCAACTAAGCCAAGCTGCACAAAAAGAAATGAAATTGCCTAAGTCTGATGAAGACATTGAAGAGTGGGCAAAAGAATATCCAGATGTGGCAGCGATAGTAGAAACAATTGCTATGAAGAAGGCACGTGAGCAATCTACTGCCCTTGAAGAAAGAATGAAAGCAATTGATGAGTTGCAGTCTAGTGCTTCAAAAGAAAAAGCTGAAGCAGAACTAATGCGTATACATCCTGACTTTGGTGAGATACGTGACAGTGATGAGTTTCACGACTGGGCAGAAGAACAGCCTAAGTGGGTACAAGATGCGCTGTATGACAATGACAATGATGCACGTTCTGCTGCTAGAGCCATTGACTTGTATAAAGCTGATATGGGTCTTAATAAAAAAGAAAAGCCTAAAGAAGACAAAGCTGCAGCTAAATCTGTATCGACAAAAAACTCAAGAAGTAAGCCACAACAAGACGAAACTTCTACCTACATAAAAGAGTCAGAGGTACAGAGAATGTCTGCACAAGAATACGAAAAGCATTCCGATGAAATCATGGAAGCTATTCGCTCTGGTAAGTTTGTATATGATGTAAGTGGTTCTGCACGATGAGTATCATATATAAACCACAAAAAGAAATGGAACTCTTTGCCCCTTTCGGCCCAACTATGGGATACTACCGTATGCCAGATGAGTTAGTCGAAAGTTTGAATAGTAAAATGTCGGATAGACTAGAGGACTATTCAGATAATTTAGTAGGCAAAGTAAAAGCAGAGTTAGCATTTGATGATGAAATAATAAAGATTGCACAAGAGGGTTTGGGACAATTTGTAGGTAAATATCAAGCCTACTCAGAAATACGAAACTCTCTTGGTGCAAAGTCATTAGATGTAGAAAACTATAACTATGGACTGCAGGTAATTTCAGGTTGGTTTGTTAGACAATTTGAAAACGAATACAATCCATTACATATACACACAGGGTCAAGATTGTCTTGTGTGGGTTATCTGCAGCTACCTGAAGGTATAGAAGAAGAGTGGGAAGAGGACTATAAAGACCATCATCCTGCTAATGGACACATACAGTTTGCATCAGGTACACCATCAGGATATACCTGTACAAACTTTGTAGTCAAACCCCGAGTGGGAGACTTCTATGTATTTCCTTCACAATTATTTCACTGCGTATATCCTTTCTACACGAAGGGTGAGCGTAGGTCTTTCAGCATGAATATGAACTTTATTGAAGTGCCGAAAGAAAAAAGTGTTGACAAATAGTTATATATGGGTATAACTATAGTCAGATTAGTGTAACTTTATTGCGCAATATTGTTACACTGAATGTCGCAAACAGCAAAGTCTTACGGATTACCTGAAGACCTTGGCCTGACCCGTACAGTCACACCCAAGCAAATCAGCCTCTAATAGTCTTGTGAGTTTGCATCTGTAAAATAATGCTAAACGGAGATTTAATCATGGCATTTACTACTGCTAGTGGTTATGGTAATCTTCCTAATGGTAATTTCTCTCCCATTATATACAGCAAACAGGTGCAGCTTGCTTTCCGCAAGGCATCTATTGTTGAAGCAATCACCAACAATGACTACTTTGGTGAAATCGCGCAGATGGGGGATTCCGTTAAGATTATCAAGGAACCCGAAATCACCGTTAAGGAATATGCACGTGGTACAACTATCACGCCGCAAGACCTTGACGATGAAGATTTCAACCTTACTATTGACAAAGCTAACTACTTTGCATTTAAGGTTGACGACATCGAAGAGGCACACTCACACGTAAACTTCCAATCTTTGGCAAGTGACCGTGCTGCGTATCGCCTCGCTGACCAGATGGACCAAGAAGTTCTTGGCTATCTGTCAGGCTTTAAGCAATCAGCCATTCATGGCGCACCTAACGCTGTTAACACTTCTGTTAATGGTAGTAAGGCTGTAACTACTGCTTCTAGCGGTGCTAACCTTGTTGGTGCTGAATTGCTTGCGTCTATGTCTTTGGACGCATCTGACTTTACTAATACATCAGGTTCTGCAGGTTCTGCAAATAACTGTATTGGTATTGAGCCACGTGCAGGTGGCGCAACGGCTGCTAAGTCCAGCACTGCTGGTAACGCATTCCCACTGCAAATCATTGCACGTATGTCACGTCTGATGGACCAACAAAATGTTGATACCCAAGGACGCTGGCTCGTTCTTGACCCAGTTTTCATTGAGGTGTTGAAGGATGAAGATTCACGTCTTCTGAACTCCGACTTTGGTGGCTCTGGTCTTCAGAATGGTCTTGTAATAAACAACCTTCACGGTTTCCAAGTTTATTCGTCTAACAACTTGCCTTCGCTGGGTACTGGCCCTGCAACTACAGGCGGTCCTAACACGTCAAACATGGGCATAATCGTGGCTGGTCATTCTTCTGCTGTTGCAACTGCAGAGCAGATTAACAAGACTGAGACTTATCGCGACCCGGACAGCTTTGCTGATATCGTCCGTGGTATGCATCTGTATGGCCGCAAGATTCTTCGTCCTGAAGCAATTGCAACTGCGGCTTATTGCTTGGCGTAAGGGAGACTGAATTATGGCTTTAGGTGATAATACTACTTCTGTAGCACGTGGAAATGATGCACGTGGTCGTAAACCTTACCTGCTTTCAGCAGAGTTGGATTTCTCACAAGCTGTTACAGATAAGGGTACTGCCCTTGCTGCTAACGATGTGATTCCGGGTCTTACTATCCCAGCTAATACACTCATCATGTGTGCTGGTTTTGAAGTTACTGAAGCTCACGCTGGTACTTCTACCGACACAGATTTTGACTTTGGTGTTACTGGTGGGGACTTGGATAACTTTGTTGACGGATTTGACTTTGATGGCGCATCTGTAGGTGACTATGCATTTAAGGCAGGACAAACTCCTGTTCTTATTGGTGGCACTTCAGACACTATCGATGTTGAAATTCAAGCAATGACAGGTACGACAACAGGCGGTAAAATCCGCATGTTTGCTGTCTGCATGGATGTCGATGACCCCGGTTCATTGACCGCCGATGAGGTAGACCGCGACACACTCGCATAACATAACGTGATGGGGCAGGGCAACTTGCCCCCTCACTTTCATTAAAGGATTTGCTATGGCATACGATTACCTTGGTTTGACAAATGAAGTTCTTGCTCGTATGAATGAGCCAGCCCTAACAGCATCTAATTTCACATCTGCTAGAGGGTTTCAAATACAGTGTCAAAACGCAGTAAACGATGCTATTAATTATATTAATCAACGAGAGTATGGCTGGCCCTTTAGTCATGCAACACACACTGAAACATTAGTTGCAAGTCAAACTCGTTATACTATACCTACAGGAACGCAACACGTAGACTATGAAACATTTCGTATAAGCAAAGATGATACACTGGGAACAGCAGGCGTTACTCTAAGAGTTCTTGATTACAAAGAATATGTAGATAGATTTATAGACCAAGAAACAACAGGCGGTTCAGGTGGTATTCCTACGTATGTATTTCGTACACCTGATAACAACTACGGCTTATACCCTTTTCCCGATAAAGCATTTGAATTAAAGTACGAAAGATATTCTCGCCCTACAGCTTTAACTGCAGCTACAGATGTTCCGACTATACCAGAGCAGTTTAGGCAAGTTATCGCAGATGGTGCTACTGCGTATGGCTATCAGTACAGGGGTGAAGCACAGCAGTATGGACTAAACTTTAGTAGGTTTGAAGAGGGCATAAAGCATATGCAATCTATTCTCTTGAATAGAACAGATTATGTTAGGTCAACATATATGCCACACTCGCAAAGATATGGTATTAACGTAGCTACATTTTAGGAGTTTTAAATGGCAGATGCATCTGGCGTTAATCCATTTATATTTGCATGTGAGGGTGGGTTAGTCTTAGACCAAACTCCATTTGCACAACAACCGGGTACAGCCACAGAGTTAGAAAACTTTGAGCCATCTATTACAGGTGGTTACAGAAGAATATCTGGATATCAAAAATGGAACAGTAATATAGTTCCGCAAGATGCAAGTTCTTCTGAGCCTATTTTAATGTCAGCATATTTTAAAGGTAACGTGCTTGCAGCTAGAGGCGGCAAGGTACACAAAGGCGGTACTACAGGTAGTTGGACACAGATTGATTCAGGCAGAACAAGCGCAGGCAGATATACATTTTTTAGATATAATTTAGCAGGCACAGATTTTATAGTATGGGCAGATGGGTCTAACCCAGCATCTAAGTATGACAATACAACAGTTACAGATTTAACAGGCACAGGCGCACCAGCAGACCCATCCATCGTTACAGGATTTAAAGATGCCTTGTTTTTTGCAGGCATGTCAAGTAACCCACAAGAGTTAGTATTTACTGCACCATTTACTGATGATGATTTTTCTGTAGCAAATGGTGCAGGCACTATAGGTGTAGATAGTCCCATAACTGGATTAGTTCCGTTTAGAGACTTTTTATATATCTTCTGTGAAGAAAGAATATTTAGACTAGCAGGAAATACAATAGCTGACTTTACTGTTCAACCCATAACACGCGAGATAGGTTGCTCTAACGGTTTTACTATACAAGAGTTTGCAGGAGATGTTGTATTCCTAAGTAAAGATGGCTTACGAACTATTGCAGGTACAGAAAAAATTGGAGATGTTGAGCTAGGTACAATTAGTAAACCTGTGCAAGAAAGATTTTCAGGTGTATCTGATGTAGATGAGTTTAATAGTGTTGTCATACCAGACAAAACGCAATATAGAATTTTCTTTTCTAACGCTAGTATTCCTAGAGCCACAACAAAAGGTTTAATCTGTGTTCGCAAAATAAATAACTACGAGTTTGCAGACCTACGAGGTATACGAGCAAATAGCACAGATAGTATAGTTGTGTCAGGTGATAGTATAGTATTACATGGAGACTTTGACGGATTTGTATATCGTCAAGAAAAAGGTAATAACTTTGATGGTAGTGACGTAACGGGCAGGTATCGTTCTCCAGATTTTATAATGGGTGATGCTGGCATACGAAAAAGATTTCAAAGAGTAACTATAAATTATGCGCCTGAAGGTCTCGTAAACGCAGATTTGTTTCTTAGATATGACTATGAAACAGGTAATGCTCCCAGACCTGCAGCATACCCATTTAATAGTACATCAGTGGTAGCTGTTTATGGCTCATCTTTATATGGCACAGCTACTTATGGGGGTAACATAAACCCAATAATTAGACAACCTGTAGAGGGTAGTGGTTTTGCAATGGCGTTACGTGTGAATGATAGAGGCACGTCTATTCCATATTCTTTAAAAGGTTTTCAACTAGAGTTTCAGGCTGACGCGAGGAGATAATTTATGGCAGGTTATACCAGACAATCCACATTTAGTGACGGTGATGTTATCCAAGCAGCCGATAGTAATGATGAATTTAATCAGATACTAGCAGCTTTTGTAAACACCACAGGACACAAACATGACGGTACTGCAGCCGAAGGTCCAGTCATTGGATTAATTGGAGACCCCGGTGTTGCAAGTCCTCTTAACAAAGTTGTTGTTGATGATGGCAACAATCAAATAGAATTTAGTATTGACGTATCCAGTTCATCTACAGAACAGTTTGTTGTTAAAGATGGTGTGATTGAGCCTACCACAAATAATGACATTGACCTTGGTTCTAGCAGTAAAAAGTTCAAAGACTTATTTATTGATGGCACTGCAAACATAGATGCAATTAATTTTAACGGCACAGCGTTAACTGTAACAGGTGCTGAACTTAATCTTATGGATGGTGGTTCATCCGTAGGCACTACAGCAGTAGCTGGTAGCGATGGTATTGTAACTAACGATGCTGGCACAATGCGGCATACAAGTGTTGATACGTTTGACACATATCTTTCTGCCACAACTAAAACTCTTACAAACAAAACATTAACAAGCGCAGTTCTTAATGGCACGATTAGTGGCACATCTATCAAGGATGAAGACGATATGTCTTCCAATAGTGCATCTCATCTTGCCACACAGCAATCTATTAAGGCTTATGTAGACTCTCAGATTACTGCTGAAGATTTAGATTTTCAGGCAGACTCAGGCGGTGCGTTGAACATTGACCTAGATAGTGAAACTCTTACCTTTACAGGTGGCACAGGTATTGATACCAGCGGTTCTGGCAACGCTGTTACCTTTGCTATTGACAGCACAGTTACTACACTAGCTGGCTCACAAACTCTTACTAACAAAACTCTCACTACACCCATTATTGAAGAAATAGATAGCAGCAGCACAATTACTCTTGATGCTGGTACAGACATCGTGCTTGATGCAGATGGCGGTGACGTGTTCTTAAAAGACGCGGGGACAACCTATGGCTCTCTAACAAACACATCTGGTAATCTTATAATTAAGTCAGGCACTACAACAGCCATGACTTTCTCTGGTGCTGATGCAACAATAGCGGGTGACTTGACTATTTCTGGTGATGATTTGACTATGGGTACAAATACCTCTGGTCACATCATGGTTGCTGACGGAAGTAACTTTAATCCTGTGGCTGTGTCAGGTGATGTAACCATTGCAAGCAACGGTGCTGTAACTATTGCCAACGGTGCCGTTGAGACTGCGATGGTCAACGCTAACGTCATCACAGGTCAGACTGCAGAAACATCTTTAGATTCAAGTAACGACCTAGTTTTAGTATATGATAACGATGCAACAGCGTTACGTAAAGTTACAGTCGGCAACTTAGTATCAGGTGCAGGCGGCGGTTTATCAAACATAGTAGAGGATACGAGTCCCCAGCTTGGAGCTAATTTAGACACAAATAGCCACAATATACTTATTGATGATGCACACTTTATCGCTGATGAAAATAGCAACGAACAAATTATATTCCAGACAACAAGCTCTGCAGTAAATCAATTCGATGTGACAAACGCTGCCACGGGTAACGCACCAAAGATATCTGCTACAGGTGATGATTCTAATATTGACTTTGACCTTGAAGCAAAAGGCACAGGACACGTAACAGTTCGTGGTAACAGTAATCCCGGTGCCATACAGTTTAATTGTGAAAGCAACAGCCACGGACAAATTGTTAAGTCGCAGCCACACTCTGCAAGTGTAACAAATGTGTTGACGTTGCCGCCGGGTGGAGACCAAGAAATAGTTGGTGCATCAGCTACTCAAACTCTTACAAATAAAACAATAGATGCTAGTCAGCTTTCTGGCACAGTAGCTAACGCACGTCTTGATGCAGAGTTACAAGCTCTTGCTGGATTAACATCTGCCGCTGACAAAGGTATTCAATTTACAGGTTCTGGTACTGCAGCAGTATACGACTTAACAGCAGCAGGTAAAGCGTTGCTAGATGATGCAAACGCCTCTGCTCAAAGAACTACACTTGGATTAGGTACAGCAGCAGTTGCAGATACAGGCACGTCTGCAGGTAATGTTATTGTACTTGATGGTTCTGCGAAACTACCAGCAGTAGATGGTTCTCAATTAACTAATATAACGGTCAGTGGGTTTGCTACTACAGCAGATGCCACGGCGTTAGCTATAGCACTTGGATAAAAAGTGCTTGACAAAATACTATAGTTGTGGTATAATTATAGTATATTAGATATAACAATAGGAGTATATCATGGCAGACGATGCCTCAGTAACCGTACAGGCAACGGTATTGCCTGATGAGATTGCCAAGACTATTTCTGGCAGCATGACAATATCACCTGCAGATGCAAACGATAAATGGTATTATAAGCTAACAAGTGTGTCTAACTCTAGCACAGACTTGATGGCTGGTAACTTTATTGATTACACTGCAGTAGATGACGATACAGCACCTACAGCAATTGCAACTGGTGATAAGGTCAACTTCCTGTTTATCAAAAACACAGATTCAAGCAATGATGTGTACATTGTCCTTGATGCTGGCACTGCTTCAACAAGTGCAGGAGACGCTATCAAGATTAAAGCTGGTCATAGCTTTTATGCTAATCTGCCAAACACTACTGTCGGAGACATTCACGCAATCTCTTCTTCAAGCACAGTAACTTGTGTAGTGGCAGCATTGCTAGATGATGTAGCGTAAGGAGTAAGTTATGGCTAATACCTTCAAAGTAAAGACGTTTGATGGGTCTAGCACTGCAGCTAATGCAGCGATGAATATCTATACCGTTCCTGCGTCAACAACTACTGTGGTTATTGGTCTGACTATTTCTAACACTACGTCAAGCCAAATCACAGTAGATATAAAGCTAAGTGCAGCATCTACTGTGTTCTTGGCTAAAAATATACCGATACCTGCAGGTGGTGCATTTGAATATATGTCAGGTAACAAAATAGTTATGGAAACAACGCATACAATCAGTATTGTTTCCGATACTGCTAATAGTGCAGACACAGCCTTGAGTATTATGGAGATAACCTAATGCCCTTTTTAGGCAACTTACCTAACGCCAGCTTTCAGTCTAGGCCAACCCGCCAAGAGTTTAGCGGAGATGGTTCAACAACTGTCTTTACTCTAAATCAAACAGTTCGTGCAGAAGATATAGTCGTTTCCGTTGATGGAGTGGTTCAGGAACCCACTGGTTCATATACTGTACCTAATGGAACTGCACTTACATTTAATGAAGCACCATCAAGCAACTCAGGTAACAATATCTTTGTCATGTACATGGGTACGTCTGCTGGGTCTATTTCACCCGCTGCAGAAAACAGAGGCAACTTCAAGTCTGGCGGTATCTTCCGCACAAACAATCAGACACTCAACACAGACACCACTATCCTAGCCACAGAGAACGCCAACGTAACTGGTCCGTTTACTGTGGCTTCTGGTGTTACACTTACAGTCGAGTCTGGCGGGACACTGGTGACACTATGAGTACATTAAAAGCAGATACCATACAAAGCACAGGCGGTGGCAGAGCGACTCTGACAAAGCAGGAAGCTGCTATTACACTATTAAGCTACGACCAAAGAAACACAACTACGGATAGTTCATTTAATATTTCCAGTGTTACCGATGAAACAACAGGCATAACTAATAACGCACTTACAACAAACACCTCAAGTGCAACCGATAGGATTGTTCTTTGCAGTTGTTGGAACACAGATGATAACGGTTCTACTGAAGCTGGGGGAGATGTAAGAGGCTTCGTGACTACATGTCAACATCATTCAAACAACACTACCAGTCGTTATGATATTGAAACAGCTTATGGAAGTTATAATGGAATAGGCGTGGGAGACCATGTGGATACTGATGGGCAGCGTTCAGCAATATTCGGAGACTTAGCATGAGTGAGGTAAAAACAAACAAACTCACTGGCGTAAGCACTGCTAATGACATTACCGTGACGGTTGGTGCTAGTGCTACACAGAAACTGCACGATGGTATTGCTAAAATGCTTTGTCACTATGACCAAAGCAGCACGGTGGCTATTGTAGACAGTTTAAACGTAGCTTCTTTGACAGATACAGCTACAGCAAAAACGGAAATAAATTACACAAATAATTTTTCATCTGTTGCTTATTTTAACGCAGGTCAAACATTTACTGTTGGAAATGTAATGATTGAAGATAATCCATCCACAAATAAAGTTCATATTATTACAAAGAGAATAGATACAGCAGCAGTTAATGACTATGACAATGTGAATGAGTTAGGTTTTGGAGACTTAGCGTAATGGCACTAGGAAAAATCAAAGCAGATACCCTAGAACACAGCACCTCCGGCTCTGTAGATACGAAGTATGTTGTCGAGGGTAGTAACAAAGTTTGGTGTAATATCAATGGCACTAGCACAATAGCAACGAGAGATTCTTTAAATATTAGTAGCATTAGTGACACGAACACAGGCAGATATTCTTTTTCATTCACCTCGTCCATGAATGATACAAACTATTTAGCGGCGTATTCAAATGATTATAATGACGCTGTGGGAACTTTGTATCAGTATGATGGTGAGATATTTAGTCGGGCAACAGGTTCTCATGGAATAGCATCTTGGAATGATAGCACATATCAAGACCAAGATTATGTTCAAAGTTTTATTTGGGGAGATTTAGCATAATGCAAACACCAGAATTTCAAGGTACACACTTATTTGACAGACTCTGCTGGGCAAAAGAAAACCTAGAAGGTTATCAGTCAGACTATCGTGTAGTATACGAAGACAACATAGATGAATGTGCAAAAGTGCTTGTGCCTGACCCTAATTGGATGGCTTGTGCATTGCAGGGTGGTATCTTACCACCTGTACAAGTGTACTGGGAACTTGCCAAAGACGAGGCAAAGCCTGACTTTGTAAAGCATACCCGTGGTCACTTGCTTCACAACACAAAGCCTGTCGAAGCTATGACAGAGGAACAGGCAATAGAATACTTAATTATGAAAGATTGCCCACAGCATGTGTGGCGCAATTGGGATGAGGGCAACAAACCTAAGATGGTTATCTGCCGCAAAGAACAGCTTCCGGGTACACGTGAGTGGCGCAATGCTTGGAAGATTACTGAAGAACTTAGCGTCACTGAATTGGCTGCATAAGGAGAAAACTAATGGCACCAACAACATACATCGTAGACAAGGACGGGAATCAGATTGATGCTTCAACCGCAACCGTTCCTTCTGACCGTCACTTTCGTGGTGCATGGTCATTAAGTGGCAAGGTCATTTCTGA
>Ga0209232_1001330_pt1 | contig 13430 bp, 15 predicted proteins | sample ETNvirenome_2_60_FD_184066 | JGI IMG/M metagenome (GOLD analysis project Ga0209232, IMG submission 184066) | Marine viral communities from the Pacific Ocean - ETNP_2_60 (SPAdes) (version 2) | ecosystem: Environmental > Aquatic > Marine > Oceanic | place: Pacific Ocean | collected 2013-06-22
GACATTGAAATAGGGAAGTGGTTCCATGACTTCCTCCAGCGAAACAACAAACCAGATGTGCAGTTCCCTAGAGGGACTAGTGTGGCTGAGTTGGCAGATAGATGGGAGAAGAGTGAGATATACCCAATCGAGGCAGTTCACCTATACTTGGAGAGAAGCCAATCAGTCTATGATAAGGCTGGTATGAGTGATGAAGTCAATGCATTCAATTCCGCAATAGATGACATGAACATAGTCAAATCGAATGATGTCCCAGTGATAGAGGTTCATGATACAATTCGTAAGATGATGGGCAAGCCTGTCTATCACAACACCTCAAAACTCGATAACTTCAACCACATTAATTCTGCTATAGGTATCATGGAGAAGGAATACAACGTTGAAGTTACGGCTAGTGAGATAGAGAACATAGTCAAGGATGTTGACTCTATGGAAAGTCTAAGCAAGAGGCATGGCATTCCATCTGAAAGCGTCTATTTCCTAAAGGCGACTTTCAGGTGATTAGATGGCAGAGTTTCAGATTTCCCCACCACTTTCTGAAGATGAAGTGGTATCACGCTTTGCAGAACATGGGATAGATTACAAGACTAGAGCAGATAGATACAAGATGCTTGGTAATACAATGTTCGCAACTGTCAATCCGAATTATTACATCGCATACGCTCCAACCGTAGAAGAAGGGAAGCCAATTGCAGTTCAGGGAATTGCTCCTTACAAGAACGTGTATCTTCTAACTGGACTGAAAAGCCATGCAAAGGAATCAGGATTAGAACCAGAGCAGACTAGAGGTGCTGGTAGTTGGATATCACAGAAGGTGATGGATATGCATGGTAGTAGACCAATTGTCGGAGCGGCTATGCCAGCAGGTGTTCCTGTGTTTATGAAACAGGGATTCTCAGAAGTTGAAATTCAAAACGGTAAGGTGGTCAACCAAGATGACATTCCAGAGGATGTCAGAGAGGTATTGGAGATGTTAGAAAGCCAAGGGAGCGCAACTACTCCAATCAGGAAACTCTACTACAAGCCTGTTGCCAAGTGGTTCTACCTCATGAGGCGTTAGAATGGGTTGGTTCGATATTCTCAAAATCAGTGGCAAGGAACTGCTCAATGCTGTAGAATTCAGCGATATCCATTTCAGAGACAGACAGACTCCAAAAAGTGACCACGGCTACAGTGTGAAAAACACCACGATGACCAGACCACATTTTGAGGGAAAGTCAGAATCAGTAGGCGCACTAGACAAGGATGACCTCCAATTAGTTAGGAGGCAAATAGGGGCCAAAGGTGATTTAGATGAGAGGATATTGAATTTCTCATTCGCCGCTCCTGATAACGAGGATTACATTGTCACATGGAGAAGGGTTCCCTTGGACAGAGAATTACCCGGTAGTGGCCTTTTTCCAACACCAACAGGAGAAGCGCGACCTAAACCCACAGGATTCTCACATAAAGACGCACCCAATGGGATAGTTATTTTCGATAGTGTATATCCCACAGATGTGAACACATGGGATGACCCAATAGGAAACATAGAAGCAAAGATGGCGGCTAATAATGTCACTGATGTTTTGTCTCTTTGGCCGAATGATTCCGAGAGATGGACGAAAGTTAAGGGACAAGAAGAGGATGAGCCTGAAGTTACTTGGACAGCCCGAGATGAGAAAGCCTTGAAGGATTATGAAGACAAACAAAGGAAATACAGAGACAAGAAACGAAGGTTAGGGAAAAACTACTCAGGCGATGGCGGGTATAACTTCCGACAAACTGAGATAACGCGACTAGAAAAGAAAAAGAAAAAGGCAAAGGGTGGGGATAAGAAGCAAATCGATAACAAGAGAAAGCGAAGAGGAGGAGGAGGGCCACCTAACATATTCGGAGGTAAGACCTGATGGAAATAGATGACATGGACTTCGTTTCTGCAATGGACATGGAGATGTCCAAGACATCCTTCCCATACTTCTTCCAGAACGTCCTCGGTATGATGTTCCCACCATATATGGAGGAATGGCTTGAGTCGATGCAGACGACTGATAGGACTGTCATCATCTGTAGTCGTGACCACGGCAAGTCCGTCTTCATGCACAGTTGGGTTGTTTGGAATCTAATCTTCCAAGAGCCTCCGTTTCAGATGCTATACATCTCATCGAACCAGAAGCAGACTCTTGTTCACATGCGAGAGATAGACAGGATGTTCAATCATCCGGCATTGAAGAAGTTCCGCCCCAGTAGGAACTGGGCCATTGGTAACATACAACTAACCAATGGCAATGCAATCCTAGAGAGGTCAGTTGGTTCTCAGATTAGAGGACTCCACCCACAGGAGATTATCATTGACGACCCCTTGAAGGAGTTTAGCCTAGCCGCTATCCAGAGAGTGACTGATTGGTTCTTCGGTGACATGATACCTACTCTCCACCACACTTCCAATCTTAGGATGATAGGAACTCCTTTCACATACACTGACATATTCGCACAACTGGAAGAGAACCCAGCATACACCGTAACCAAGTATCCCTGCTTCAATGCATTGAACGAACCACTATGGCCTGATAGATGGGATGCCGATGCTCTGCTACAAAGGAAGGCCGAGATAGGTTCTCTCAAGTTTACCCGTGAGTATCTATGTGTCCCGATATCTACCGGCACTTCTCTATTCAATCCAGAATTCATACAGAACTGTAAGAACAAGGAATACGTTCTGAAACTAGGGAATAGGAGGGACAAGGGATACAAGTATTACGTTGGGGTTGACCCAGCGATATCCACTGATGGTGACTACAATGTGATAACGGTCTTGGAAGTGGATGATGATGCAAATAAAACCATTGTCCATGTAGACCGAGCAAAGAACGTTCAGTTCAGGGAGAACATAGAGAAGATTAGACTGATTGGTAAGATATTCCAACCAGAAGTGGTTCTTTATGAGACTAACACTTTCGCTAAGGCATTTACTCAGGAGTTGAGAAGTATCTCTGACTTGAATATCAAGGACTTCGACACCACTCGTAAGAAGAAACAAGAGATAATACTTAACTTGCAAATGAACATAGAGAATGGTAAATTGAATTTTCCCTATGGCGATAATGCCAGCAGAAGGTTGACTAACCTGTTGATTGAGGAACTATCCATGTTCAGTATCACGGAGTCTGGTCGCTTTGAGGGAGTAGGCGCACATGACGACTTGGTTATGAGTCTCGCTTTGGCTAATGCCGCCACCCAAGCACCGGGGGAGAACTTTATCCTGCTAGACGACATGGACTTGTTTGATACGACTCCGACAAGACCTATGAGTGGGATGCTACCCGGAGGCATATTGGGGTTGAACATCTAGGTGATACTATGGGTGAGAAAGGAGATAAACTCAGGGAGATGGCTACGCTTGCTGATGAAGAGCAAACACTAGTAGAAGAACAACAGAGACTCACCGAGGAACTCAAACGTTCTTGGTTATCCGACCAACCCGTATCGAACCATTTTGATATTGAGAAGAAGTTTGCAGTCCATAACAAGATGTCCCTGTCTGATGCCAAGAAACAATTGAATGAGGATTTCAAGAAATACGAGGTAGAAGGCAAGGACATACCATCACTCATCAAGGAACTCAAGAACTATCGTAGGACTCTGAAGGGCGAGGAGAAAATCAAGATAACGCATTCCATTGACAATCTCATCAAGGGCTATGCATCCCATTTGGATGAGACAATAGAGAAGATATACTGGCTCGCCAAATACAAGCCTGTGGTCAAGGAGATGGTTTGTTCCGAGGAACAACTCATCAAACTCTCATACATACATGATGAGAATACTCGTAGGGATGCATTGGACTCCCTATGCAAGTATTGGGAAGCGAGACTGGACAGGGCAGAAACGCCATACAATTCCACATACTCTTCTCTAACAAAGGAGATGACTAACAACAAGAAGGCATTCAAGAAGATAATCAAGGAACACATGCCAAGCATTGGACCGAAGGATATCATCAAGCAAGAGATTCTACATGCAGTATGTGAGGAGCCGGGAATCTCTGCTAGGCAGATACATGAGAGACTACCGAAGAACCTCTTCAAGAAAACGTCACCTAGTATCATCTCTAAGATGGCTAGAACTCAGAACATAACTACAGTTGATGGTGCGTTCTACAAGTTCAGTGATGACATCAAGAAGGACATCTATGCATACACCGCCGCATTCATTGACTCTGATGGATACATTACAATGGACAAAAATTTTAATCCAAGAGTCGGACTCGTTGCCACTGGCGATAGGGGGAAGGCATTCATGCTAGAGATGCACAAGTCGCTAGGTTGTGGTAGACTGCACTTAGACCAAAAATCCCCACAAGACACGAAACCCGTTAACAGGCTGAACTTTTACTCTGCGGCAGATGTCGGAGAAATACTTACGAAGTGTAGGCCTTTCCTGAAGATGAAGGGGACTAATGCTGATATTCTCCTTGAGTTACTGAGAATGAAGAAATCCCATAAGAAGGCGGAGTGGTACAAGCCTAGAAGGGAAGAACTTTTCCAACTGATGAAGTACGAGAATCACAAGGATAACATGAATTACGACTTCGTGAAGTATGGGATAGACAGAGAGACAGTCTCCAAGTTCCATGATAATTGCAAGATGACTGAGATGGATGTAATCGAGGGAATCATAAAGAGCGCAGATGAGGCTATTGATGACTTAGAGGAAATTGCTGAGGAGCATGACCTATCAGAGGATGAGTGGAGTTCAGTAGATGATGCATCTGATTACTTGTTTGAGCATAAAGTATTGGAGGATGAATGAATATGGCAGAAAGAAGATTTAGCATAGGGAACCTGTTTAGGCGAACAACTCCTAAGCCAGCAGACAGAACAGTATTCAATCCGGGGATTCAAGAGAAGGACACATCCTACCTTCTCACTTCCCCTGTTATCTATCACATTGCCCAACAGTCAGTGATTGTCAGAACATGTGTAACTCAGTTGAAGAATGAGGTATTCAGAAGAGGGTATCTCTGGGAAGAGAAATTCGTCAAGAAGTGCATGGATTGTGGGAAGGAGCATCAATCACCAGTAGAACAGTGTGCAGAATGTGAATCTCCCAATCTAGCGAAGCCTAATCCTGAGCAGTTGAAGTATGCCCAGAAGTTCCTAGAGGGCTACGTCAACAAATCCGAACAACTATTCATTGACGTATTGAAGGAATTGGAGGATGATTTGAACATCATGGATGATGCTTATCTTGTTCTAGTCAAGGAATACTTCATGGATAACAACAACGAGATACGAATGCATCGTATCAAGGAAGTCTATCGAGGTGACCCGGTTACAATGCATATCTATTCTAATGACTTAGGAGAAAGAGGCAAGGGAGGATATGTATGTGTGAAGCACCGAGACAGGATAGAAACCAGTGCCACTGGGCTTTGCGAGGAATGCAATTCAGAATTACACCCAGTTCATTATGTGAATAGGGTAAAGGGAGAGGAACAATACTTCACGAAGGGAGAAGTCCTTCATTTCAGTAAATATTCTCCGGGTAGGATGTATGGACTATCCCCTATAATCACACTATGGAACCATGTGACTACCCTAATCGCAATGGAGAATTACGTTAACTCATCATACACCAAGGCAAGGATGCCCAAAGGACTACTCGCAGTTCAAACTAGAAATATAGATTCAATGCGGTCATTTTGGCGTAGTGTCAAGGAGAAGATGGAGTCTGACCCACACTTCATTCCTGTAATGGGAATAGAGGCTGAGAATGGAAAGGGTTCAGTTGAGTGGATTAAGTTCATGGATAGCCTGAAAGAGATGGATTACATCTCTGTCAAGGATGACTTGAGAGATAGGATATCTGGTTTCTATGGTGTGAGCAAGGTCTTCATGGCTGATAACTCCGCTAGTGGTGGATTGAACAACGAGGGTATGCAGATTCTAGTTACGAACAGAGCGGTTGAGATGGCTCAAACTATCTGGAACAACTACGTCTTCCCATTCGTCACCAAGGAATTCGGAATCTTGGATTGGGAGTTGAAACTACCACCATCCGAAGAGGAGGATGAGATAGCCAAACTCCGTAAGAGGGAGATTGAGGTCAACGTTGCCTCTGCTATCAAGAACCTCGGCTTTGAGGTCAACATGGATGACGAAGGACGTTTCACATATGTGAAGCCACCACAACCAGAAGACCAACAACAGCAAGACGAAATAGAACTAGACCCATACGCTGGAACCAATATCGATGCTGGACACATGGGACAAATGATGGAAGCAGGTAACAAGCCATCAATGGCAGAGGCAGGGCAACCAGCAGAAGTCAAATCCACTAGGAATAAACCTAGCATGAGTGTTGGCCCTGACAAGAGATTCAGTGGTTTACCAAAGGACGCAGGTAATGAAAACGTGGATAAGCGAACAGAGAGGCGAGTTGGTTGAGCGAGTTGCTCGACATCGCTAAGAAGTGGAAAGAAGAAATTGAAAAATTGAATGCAGAGACTGATGAAAGATTAAGAAAATATTTGGAGGAAGGAAAATGAGTGAAGAAAAAGGTGTAAGACAATTGGAACGAGAACTGAAAGCCGCAAGGAACAGACAAAGAGCGGAGCATGAGAATGCGGTCAAGAAGACCCGTGACTTCTCTGTGGGAGGCATTGACCCTAATACTAAGGCCAAGCCAAGCCCAGATACAGCAGACGTACCCAATGTAATCTTACTACCAAAGAAAAAGAAACCAAAGAAAGAGAACATACCATTCTAAGGGGGCTGATTAGTTGTCATACATGGATATCCTCAGAAAGCAGGGTGGGGAAGTCCATGATGACATCTATGACATCAAGGGGAATCTCAGCCCAAGACAACTGAGAGATGCATCGAGTCAGTGGGATGAGGAGAAGTTCGGTCCTAACCTACTAGCACGACCTGCACCACTAAAGGACAGAAGAGCAAGAAAGGAAGGAGACTTGAGAAACAATCCGGGTTTCATGATTGACTCAAGGAAAGCCCTAGAAAGGATTCAGGCAACTCCTCTGTCTGATGATTGGGAATTTGAAAACGTAAGAGCGGTGTTAGAAGAAGTACTGAAAGGTCTTCAAGATGGCTATATCCAAGAGATGGAGCGTAGGGGAAAGCAAAAGGAGCAGTTCAAACAACGGGTCTTCGATGTAGATGCAATGGAAGAGATACTCAGAATGGCTTCTAAGTTTGATAATCCAGCGATGTTAGAGGAGAAGTTCCCACAGAAAGAGAAGTTCATCAAGGACTGGGGAACAGACTTCGCTAGATACAAGGACAAGATAGATGCCTTCCTGTATTATGGTGAAGGTGTGAATACAACAGTCAGAGAAATGTTCCTTGAGAATCCTAAGAATAGTCACTTTGACAAGGAGTCTTATGAGTGGATGGAAGGGGAGGAATCAGCATACAAGAAGTACAATGGGAAACCCTCCAAAGAAGTATGGGAGGACTTGATGAACTTCTTGGGTCTAGAAATCATGCGTGGTTCTGATAAGGATATTTCTAGAGGAAGATTAGAACAACACATACAATTCGATGAGAAGAACCTTGACCAGATTTTCCACTTGATACCAGAGGATAACCTACTGGAGAAATTCCCAGCATTATTTGAAGAGGACTCATTCGATGACTTAGAGAGTGCGCTCTACATTCTAATAGAAGATGTCATGGAGATGCATGATGACTATCTGGATGCTGACGAAACCGATGAGAAGACAGAAGATAACATCGAGAAGTACCTCACAGCGATAGAGTTCCTGATGCATGTCTTTGAGATAACAAAGATGGATGATTACGTTAATGAGAAAGTATTGAGGGAACTAGAAGAGATAGAGAGTCCAAGACCATTCCAACACCATAGGGAATTCAAAAACATAATAGACGCACACGATGAGCAAGACGCAGAGGATATACAATGAGTTGGCAATCTATCCTCAAATCCAATGGTCTAGTAGAGAAACTAGAGCCTAAACAGAAGAAGAGAATAAAGAAACTCCTACAGGCGGCTCAACCCACTGAGTTCATGGGTCAGGAGATAGCGCAGTTGTCTGATTTGTTAGAGGAGATGAAGGGACTCGATTTAGTCAAGACAGACAAGAACATGCAGAAGAAGTTTGAGAAGTTCGATGAAAACAACTTAGACCTAGTTGCCACAGCATCCGAATTACGGAAGGACTACGAGACACTATACAATCAGTTGAGAAAAGAGATTTACCCAAAGAAGGAGAGGAAGAAATGAGTTGGTTTGACATACTAAAGTTGTATGGTAATGAAGACGATTATATTCCTGAAGCAATGCGTGAGTTACTTGAAAGGAACGAGTCACTACAAGATAAATATGCTAGTTTCATGGATGAACTCGGCTATGAGGTATATCAACTAGGAGAAAAAATGGCTAAGATAGCAGAGGAGGATAATCTCGATGATTATGCTACGAAAGCCATTAACCATTATACGAACATGAGTATAACTGGCGATGAACACTTTGAGGATGTATACCAATCAATCTCAGAGGAATACCATGCAAGGAAAAGAGATGCAGAGGACGAGGAAGACTCAGGCCCTCAACTTGAGTATGGTGATAAAAACCAAAAAACATTAGAAGCCTTAGAAGATTTCCAAGGTCAGCATTATGAAAACGAATGGACTGATTATCGAACAAACAGAGAGTTGTCTGCATTAATGGCGGCAGTAAGTCGTGGCGATACTGATAATCTAGAAGGAGACTTCCCTGAAGCATACCTTATCTTTAATGAAGCCGGACTACTTAATGACTTGGAGTGATTGAAATGAGTTGGCAAGATATAATCAAGAATGATATGGAAGAATATGAAAGGGACATGTTGAGTGAAGAACAAAGAGGGCCAAATCAAAAAGTTCCAAAGAAGGAAATAGATGATATGGAAGAGGCTATTGAGGCTATTAGTGAAATTTTAAGGAATAAAACCATAATGGGCCTAGATGATACTGGTGACCTAGAAGTTTCACTTCAAAGAACAAGGGCATCTTTAGGACACATAATACAGGGCTACGAAAAAAGCCCTTACTTAGACATAGAGTAATGATTGGAATGAGTTGGCAATATCTATTGAAGAACATTAAGAAGTCATGGGGTTCTCCCAGTAAAATCAGTATTGGCAATCATGTGTCCTCCATGCTGACGGAGGCGCAAGAGGGCAAGATTCCTACTAAAGAGGAGATGGCCGCAGAACCAAGATACAAATGGGATAATGCCCCCGAAGAAAGAACCAAATATGTCGAGAGCCTAGTTCGTGCTTTAGAGTCATACGAGATGTACGTTGAACACAATGCTCCTTTGGCAGAAAATGTCAGGAAGAGACTACAGGAGTTGGGACACATATGAATATGAAAGGAATACTACAGGACAACCTTCGCAAGCAGAACTGGTTCAGCATCATCAAGAACGAGCAAGAAATCAATGACCTTGCTGGTGAGATTGCTGACATGCTGGACAACAGCGAGTCCATCATGGGTGTGACACCCGATGGTGACTACGATGACATGCTGGATGGATACAGGGACAGTGGCGAAACATACGTCACGGACTACATCTCACTAGAGCCGAACTACACGCATGAGGAGGATGATGAGGTAACAGTCGAGTTCGATTTGAAATTCTGGGACTACAAAAATGAACTTAGACTAGGTTCATATACAGGTGATAGTGGCTATTACATAGCGATGGAAGATTGGGGCGAGGAAGATAGAGAAGCACTACTGGCCCTGAAGGAACATTTGGAGGACTTAAGATGAGCGAAGAAAACAATGAGATGATACTACTACTGAAGGAATTGGTTAACAAAGTCAAGTCACTTGAGGAGGTTGTCTATCAGAAAGATAATCTACTTATGAAAAGTGGACTCGTAGTAGTTGATACCCCGACCCCATCAATAAACAGTGAAGCAACGTCAATAACAGGAGACACAATAGCGAAGATGGATTGGTCACAGATTAGCGATATCATAGAGACAATAGAGGGATAGTATGGCAACGAATCTACAGAACGTAAACAGAGCAATAGCAAAGGCCAAGGCAATTCTACAAGAAGCGAATGTCAATACCCTTGAGAACAAGGATGACTTGATGGGTGAGGAAGTGAAGGTTAAGAAGCCCAAGAAGAATCCAGCAGAGGAGAAAGTAAAGAATCCTACTGCGAAGGATGATACATCATCTGGCTATGGTCATGTTGGTGACAAACATTACATTGGCAAGAAGGATAATTAGGTGTGAGGATGAATGCCTCACTCTGGTCTAGCGTTTGAGAAAGAAGAAGATGGACTTACGAAAAGAGTTCTAGACTTCTTTGAGCGAACTAGATTCGCCTATCTTTCTGCTAGGGAAGACCCTGATGAGTATGGCCCTAGGTGGAAGAAGATTATCAAGAAACTCAGAGAGGACTTCGACCAGATAAGCAACTTCGCTAGGGAGTTAAAGGAATACGTCCAAGAGAAGGAACTCTTCGATGATGATGTATATGACCCCAAATCAAGGACTGCCGAGACATTGTTCTCACAGGTCAAGGAAATGAGATTCAATTCTGAGAAGATAGGCGACCCCTTCTCAAAACTACTAGGGGATGATGTGATTGACACGTTCATGAAGAAACCAGACGTATTCATATCATTCATTCACTATGCGATGCGTTCACATCCGAATACGCTACCTGACAAGATTTGGGAGAAGCACGACCTGAAACCTGATGAAATTACACAAGGAACAATGGGGTTGGATTTGAAAGTCGAGGATATCCCCCTATACATCATAGAGCATTATGGGGCTGAGGGTAAAGATACTCGTAGGGTGAAATCGAAATTCAAGGGAGCATTTGCTAGATTGAAGGAGATGTATAATGATACATACCCTGAAGACAAATGGGACGCATTGGTGGATTTGGATGTCGTCAAAGCAGAGAAGAGTGAAGAGGAGAAGCAAGAGGTAGATTTTCTAATTCCTAACAAGCCCATGTATCGCATATTTGAAACAGATGATTTGAAGCAACTTAAGGGATTTAGCGGTGATTGGCTAGTCCAAGAGAAGTATGATGGAATGAGGATACAGATACACAAGGATAAGGATGACATCAAAATCTACTCTTACAACAAGAAGGACATCACCGAGAAATGTCCCTTGCAAGTAAAGGAGATGGAGAAGAAGAACTTCGGGGATTGTATCTTGGATGCAGAACTGACACTTTTCCTTGAAGATGAACCACTGCATCGAGCAGACACCGTATCCCATGTATTCAAGAAGGAAACCAAGGGTAGATTATCTGCTCACGTTTTCGACATAATGAAGCATGAGGGCAAGATGATTGCAGATGAACCTTTGAGGGAGAGAATTAACATACTCTTCTATCAATACAGTTCTCATTCTACTGAGAATCTAGCCTTCCCATCTAAGAAGGACACTAGGATTGCTGATTCAATCAAGGAAGTAGAGGACTATTCAAAGGAGATAATGGCACTACCTGCTTCTGAAGGAGTTGTCATCAAGGACATTGAATCGACATACATCATTGGAAAGCAGAAGAATGCCAAGTGGATAAAGTGGAAGAAGTTCGTTGACTTGGATGTAGTTGTTTTGGATGACAAGAAGACGAAGAAGGGACTCCATTCCTATAGCATGGGAATAGGGCCAGTCAATGCTGAAACTGCAAGGAACTACAAGACTATTGAGATGGGAGATAAGGCATATCTCCCTGTGGGTAAGGCTCTGAACACGAAGGAGAAGGTTAGTGTTGGTGATATCGTCAGAGTCAAGGTTGATGAGGTTAAGAAGACAAAGAATGGGTTCAGTCTCTATTCAGCCAAGGTTATTGAGATACCAGAAGTGACAGAATCCGATAAGGTGGATACTCTAGAACAACTCTCTACTAAGACGAAGAAGTCCCTTGAGTCTGCAATAGAGTTTGTTGCTGGTAAGGCAGTAGGTGACAGATTCAAGATTATGAGCGGTGTTCAGACTGCTAACAAAGTGCGAACTGCTGGGCAGATTGCTAGAGATAAGAAGAATAAGAAGAAGGTGAAGAAGGGCATCTACATCACTGATGGTATACACGGAACTGCTGAGATTATCCTGAAGAGTGACTTGGATGGGTTTACCATTTACGGTTTTGAGGGAGATGAGTTGATGCAGAAGAACGCCCTCTACAACATAGATGAATGGAAGGAAGAACTCAGCAAGATACTGAAGACCAAGAGGTCTGAACTCAGGTTGGGAATCAGGAATGACATTATCGAATACGGAGACAGGCCAAAGCCCTTTGACAAGATAGTGGATTTCGTAGCAGAGCATTATGGTGAAATCTTTGAGGAGTTGTTTGAGGGTAAACCGGAGAGGCTAATGTCTTGGATGAAGAAGCAGGGAGACATACAATACATCCATCCTAACAAGTTCCAAGCAACAGACGATGTTCTAGAGAAGGACATAGAAGAAGTGAAAAAAAAAGATTCTCCTGAAAATGGCGAATTTCAACTCTATCAACGAGAAGACGGAAACATAGACTTCGTTATTTCTGCTGGCGAAGAGAAGATGGTTTGGACTATAGACATAGAAGATACGGAAGACGTATTCAATCTATTTGGGAAGTCAGGTAAATTCCCCGCTATAGTTGCTGATACCGTTAATGAGAACAAACTATTGGATGCTGGTGAATTAGAACTAGGAGTGCAGAAGGATGGCTATCATGAGTATCGTTTGGATGGTGACAAATTCCAGACTAGAATGCATCTTCGCGTAGTGCCGTTGGATGAGCAGAAAGCATGGTTGGCATGGACAGGGAAGAAGCAAGAGATGTTAGACAAGAAAGAGGATAAGGGTGTATGGAAAATCACTGAGGATAAATGGGCTAATTTACCATTTCCTAAGAAAAAGAGCGAGTAGATTAAATAGTAAGAAAAAAAGGTGATTGGAGTGTTAGCAACAACAGGAGTATTATTGAAGGCAGAAAACAATGCTGAGTTTAGCATTCTGAAATCAGATAATTTAGTAATTGGAGGGTATGCATCTATAGAAATTGTAGACAAGCAAAACGACCTAATAACACTAGAAGCATTGGAAGAAGCAGTCAAGAAATACATGACAAAAGAAAAATATAGAAATGTAATGTCAAATCATTCAAATGTTCAAGTCGGGGAGGTCATAGAAAAATACCGAGATTCAAACGGTGTCTTACACAAAACTGGTGTAGATGACGTTGGATTCTATGTAGTAATCAAGATGCGCGATGACATCGAGAAGGCTAAAGAAATCTCAAGAGGTATTAGGAAAGGAACATTACGGTCTTTCAGCATAGGTGGACAAGCAATATCAAAGAGACAGAGAAAATCTGAGGAGTTTGGGGAATACAACGAGATAGAAAAACTTGAGTTGCATGAAGTTACTGTCTGTGAAAAAGGAATAAAC
>Ga0209232_1001332_pt1 | contig 13406 bp, 17 predicted proteins | sample ETNvirenome_2_60_FD_184066 | JGI IMG/M metagenome (GOLD analysis project Ga0209232, IMG submission 184066) | Marine viral communities from the Pacific Ocean - ETNP_2_60 (SPAdes) (version 2) | ecosystem: Environmental > Aquatic > Marine > Oceanic | place: Pacific Ocean | collected 2013-06-22
GTAATGAACGTATTATTACTGCAACAGAAAAAGGACGTAATTATCAAGCTCTTCGAGAAGGTGATCCTGAAGCAGTAAAAAGAGCTAGACAAGCTGTTGAGATTTCAGAAGCACAACGTATAGCTAGTGATCCTAGACGTGTAGAACAAAGGACAGGTAGACCAGCAAGACCTCAATACATGGTAGAAGAACAAAGGAGAGTTACTAAGAATCAAGATCCTTCAATTCCTCTTGGTGGAGCAATGGTTACATTAAGAGATGAATTACAACAATTAGGTCCACAAGAACAACGACCTGTTTTAAAACAAGGACCAGATGGAGTTGAATATTATGATATGCCAGATGGTAGTTTAGGACGTAAAGATGTTGGAAGTGTAGAAACAAGTAGTGCTTTTACAGGACCAGCAAGATATGCAGTAGGTCCAGTTAAAGGTTCTCAATCCTTACCTGAAGTTCGAGGAGATTCTTCTTTACCTAAAGTACAAGAAGGTCAAAGGTTAGTTGGTAGACCAAGAGAAGCGGCTATGGATCAAGCTCAAGATTTTGTTGCTGATGCTTTAGCTAGAACTACTGTTAGTGATGCACCTGTTGTTTATCCTGCTTCTGACATTACTGAACGTCTTGCAGCAACTCAAAGTCCTGCTTTACCTCCTGGATATAATATTAGTCGTTCAACTGGACAGCTAATGAAAACTCCTCAAATAAACCGAGGAACTGTAGAACCTAAACAAAGTTTTGCAGGATTAAATCCTAAATTCTCACGTGAAGATGTTAATACATATCAAATAGGTCAATCAACCTCTACTCCAGTAAGCCCCTTCATTGGACCTATGGGAGAAGAAGTAGCAACTCCTTTATATTATTCAGGTATTCCTACTCCTCCTCAAAGAGTTTCTTCTCTAGCTTATGTACCAAAAAGACAGGGTTCTATTTTAGGAAGAACAGCACAAAGTCCACTACCAGGACAAAGTGGAGATAATCCTGCTAGATGGTTACAAACACCAACTGCAGGTGGAGCTAGAATTGCTTATCCTAATATTACAGATGATAAGAGATTATCAGCTTCTTTCCCTAGAGCAGGAGCAGATGCAACCATGTTACGCACTAGACGTTTTAAGTCGGATCAAGATTTAAAAAGATATCTTAATAGAGGAAATTAATCATGGCAGATAAGAAGAAAAAATCTAAAAAGAAAAAGGAGTGGATTGGTAGTGCTATCAATTCCCCTGGTGCTTTTACAGCTAAGGCTAAAAAGAAAGGAATAACATCTGCACAGCTTCAAGAGAACGTTCTATCGAATCCAGATGATTTTGATGAGAAAACTGTGAAGCAAGCAAACTTACGTAAAACTTTAGTAAAATTACAAAAGAATAAAAAAGCTAAAAAAGAATGAAAGATCACAGGTTAGAACTTGGACGCTACATGCGTAACCCTTTTAATGAAAAAGGGAAAATTGCAAAAAAGTTAGACTTTCATGAATTATTTGAATCAAAGACAAAAGATGGTGAATACCCTTGGAACCCTTCTCGTTTTGATTTTAAAGATTTATTAAAACGAGCACAAAGTAAAAAAGTTACTTTAAACCCTGATTTGAACTTTGTAGGAAATACTCCTTTCTTTGATCCTGCACAACCTTCAGAAGGTAGTTATGAAATGTTTGAAGGTCTTGGAAGATTTAAACGTAATGAAGATTATAACTTTGAAGCAGGACGACCAAATATTAGACAAAGCCCTCAACAACAACCTGATTTTAATCCAATGTGGATTGAAGCTTATAACTTAAGTCCAACAGTAAATCCTGGAGATTCTGTATCTAACCCAATGCCTAGAATGAGTAATCCTGATCCTCATGGTTATATTATGCAGATAGCTGCAAGCAGAGCAGAAAGAGAAGTAGACGGAGATATGAATGTAGCATCTTTATTAGCTGGATCGAAAAAAAAGGGATAGTAAAATAAAAAGAACTGGTTAGTAAGATGCGATTAGCTAAATCTCCAATTTATAAAGAGTTATTAGGTTTTGGTCGTGCAATACCTGGTGGTCAAACTTTCTTAAGAGATGGTGGTCGTCATATCATCGGACATACTTTACCTGGAGCAATATTAACAACTGGATTAACAACATTAAGTACAGGAAATCCTTTTGCTGGTGCTGCTGTTGGAGCAACAGATATAATACTTAGTTCATTAGGTGGTAGAGCATTAGGTAGTAAAAGATTAAATACTGGACTATCAGGAATTTTAGGTAGAGATATAACAAAGAAAGATGATCTAATTAATTTAGGTGGAACATTTCAAGCTGGACGTGTAAATCAAAAAACCAAACAAATCATTCCTAGATATTATCAACCAAGTTCAGCACAAAACTTAGCAATGATGACAGGAAGTGTTGGTGCAACGTTAGGTGTTGAACCTATGTTTTATCCAGAACAGGTACAACAGCAACAGTTAGCACAGATGAAATATATGAATGGTGTAGATCCTAATACGTCTCCAGGAACCATGTATCAATTACAAGGAATTCCTTATAGGTATGCATAAGATATGAAAACAATAGTTGATGCCATAAAAGAAGGTTGGGTAACTGCTTCAGAGCAGATGACTAGAAATAAAGATCTAAGTCATACTATTTTTGGCAGGCAATTTTATAAAGATTTAGAAAAAGGATATACTCCACAAGAAAGAATTAGAGTTTTTGATCCAAAGACAAAAGAGTATTATTACCGACCTGATAAATATAAAGCTCGTGATCCTATAACACTAACTAAAACTCCAGGTAAATTTGCAGGTGCATTAGGAGCAAGATTATTAACAGATATGGGTGAGGATGCAAGTCGTCGTTTCTATTGGAAATATAATCATCCAATGCCTATTTTGGATAAGGTTGCAGAACAAGCTTTAGGTGAAGAGTATACAAAAAATATAATGCCAGTTAGAAGAGGTGGTTCAAGTAGGTTTACTCCAACTGAGAAAAGTGTAATTCGTTTAGCTTCATTTGGTTTACCCGTTGGAGCTTCTTTAGGACATTTAAATTTAGCAAATCCAGGTGAACAATTTAGAGCAAAAGGTTTTAGTCAAAAATATTCTGCCCCAGGTACAGATGATAGAAGAAAAACAGAACAAGTTGCACCTGAATTAGTTGATAGAGTTTTATTAGGTAGAAGAGGTAGACCTTTAAAATATGCTACAGCTCAAGCTGAAATACCTGATTTAACTCCACAACGATATAAAGAATTTATGCGTTATGCATACCAAGATAAAGGACCAACTGGACTAGGTTTAGTTAAAGCTACAGGATCTAATTTAGAAGGTTATCCAGAAGTTAGTATTGTTGGCTTCCCAATCGGACTTCAATCAGCTGGAGCTTTAGGTGGTGGCATTACAGGATTAAAACAAGGATTGGCAGACAAGAAGGTTACAGCAGGAGGCTTAACCCGAAGAGGAGGAGGCTATGCATTAGCTGGTGCATTAGCAGGTAAATTAAGTAATGAAATTATTGCTTCTGGAAATCGTCCTAGATACCCCAGTACTTTGCAATATTATGGCTGATAAAATAAATGTAATGATTAAATCTTTGATGGAAAAAGGTATTTAATATGGCTTATGTACGTAGACCCGTTTACACAAAAGAAAATTATGGGAAAACTGTATCTAGTACTATTCCTCATCCAGATGTAGTAGATGGTAAAGCATTTGAAGAATTTATGAATCAAGTAGCAGTTTATGGAGCTGCACAATTACCAAGGGTTGAAAATGCTTGGGCTGGTGTAAGACAATCTTTTAATGTTCCAGTTCAAAATTTAGGAACAGGTGCATCTAAAAGTCGAGCTTACGGTTTAGGAATGAAAGCTGGAAGAGCAGTTCCTTATTTACCAGCAGCTTCAAATTTATTAGAAGGAGATTTAGTTGGTGCAGGTCTTTCTGTAGCTGGTGCTCAAGCTGGTAAACGGTTGCTTCCTAAACTATTAGCAGGTCGATTAGGAGGAGCAGCAGCAGGAGCTAAATTTGGACCTTGGGGAATGTTAGCTGGTGCTTTACTTACAGAACCCTTAGTAAAAGGAGCAGGTCGTTTAGCTGGTGGAATAATGGGTGGTGTAACAGATTGGAATGATCCTTTGAGTGGAAGAGATATAAATATTTTAGGTTACCCAGTTACACCTTATGCAAAGACTAAAAAGAGACAACAGAAAGAATTAGATTTAGCTGAGATGAGATTACCGCTTTACGATAAGATTGCAGATGCACAAACAAAGAGAGCAATGGCTTTAAATACTGGAAACAATATTGCAAATTTGGTTGGCAAGGTTTATGCCGCCAATCCTTATTAGGTAATTAGCTATGGCACGATATGATTACGGTTTTAATACTCAACCACATGATCTTCTTCATCGTTATGGTGATCCAACGCACGTTACACAATTAGCAAGTGGAAAATATAACACATCAGGTGGTAATCGTCCTTGGTGGATGTTACAGAAAGATAATACAAGTGGACTGTTTGACTTAACAGGTGGAAGGATGAAATGGCCTTGGGACCCAGATGTAAATGAGGCAGGAGAACTAATAAAGAATAAAGAAGGACTAGGTACATCTGGTAACAACTTCTGGGATTGGTTGAAGACTACTCCTGAGAGAGTTACAACTGGAACAGGTAAAACAGCAGGAGAAGAAACAGATAAATTAAGTCAATTTGAAAAAATTTGGGGACAAACTCCTGAAGAACATACAAAAATGTATTCAGACATAGCTAAAAATGCTGGTAATTATAAATTGGAAAATAAGTTGAAATTAGGAATGATTGATAATATTTCAAAATTAGGAGCAAATCTTGGTATGGGTGGAGCACAGTATGAGTATCAGGCTGCTTTACAAGCTAATAAAAATAGTGCTTATGTCACGGTTAATAGTAAAATGAATCCAGGACCAGCACGTTATATTCAACCTTATAAAAGTTATTTCAGTTAAAACAAATAGATAAGATTAAAGGGCTTAAACTAGTGAAGAGCTATTTAGATAGTTGGGTCGAATGAAATTATGTCGTGGTGGAAACAGCCTTGGTCTATTGGAGCATTCGGTAATCAACAAAAATTCCCTGCGACAGATAGATGGGGTCTTGATTTTGATGACCCTAATTATGGAATGGGCGGGGTATTACCTGGAAGAGGTGGTCCGTCAACTACACCAGCTTCAGGAGGAGGTGAGATGGCATTAGGTCCTTGGATGTTTGCTTCAGCCGCCATAGGTGGTATTGGCTCATGGATGGGTGCTAGAGCACAAGCTGCAGGTATGAGAAATGCTGCGGCACAAAGTCGTGCTCAAGCTGCTGAAGATAGAGCACATAATGCTGTTATGCAGCGTGAAGGATTAAAATGGGGATTAGGTAGAGATATTGATACTGCACATCGTCAAGATATGTATGATCGAATTAGATTTAGAAGAGAGAAAGATGCAAAGAGATGGGCAGCAACAACATTAACTCCAATGATGGCAAGAGCCTCACTCGATGCAGAAAAAGTAAGAACAGGTTATCAAGCATATGGTGCAGCTCCTAAAAGTTTACGAAGGCAAAAGAATTTTAATCGAGCTATGCAGTCAAGTTTCAATCAAGGAAGTATAGGTACTTTCAATACAACAACTCCTTGGGGGACACAACATAGTTTTCCAATGGCAAATCGTAAAGCTTTTATTCGAGCACAACAACTATTCGGAGCATAAATAATGGGTTGCCCAATTCCAGGAATGAAAATATTACTCTCAGATGGCTCCAGTAAGCTTATTGAAGAGATAAAAGTAGGTGATGAGGTTGATACTCTTCATGAAAAGACTTTAAAGCGTGGGCAACATAAAGTTACTGAAATTGAAGAAGTTAAAACAGAATTACTTTCTTTAAATTTTTCAGGTCAATTCTTTAAATGTGCTCCAACACATCAATTCCATTTTGCAGATAAGAAAGAATGGGTTAAAGCTAAAGATCTAACTCAAGGAGATAAAGTTCTTTTACTAGAAGGTGAAAAAGAATTTACTGAATTAGAAGAAATTGAAAAAGGTACAGGGATACATTTAACAGTTGATGAAGCTCATACATTTATTTGTGATGGAATCTTATCTCATAACAAAGGAAATACAACAGTAGAAGCTCCAGAGCCTCCTGAAAAGGATGATAGTTTTGAAAAATATATGAACTATCAGTCTAAGAGAGACGATCAAAGAGGTTATGAAACATGGCTAGGTGATGTTCAAGATTATGAAAGTAAGAAAGTAAAACAAAAAGCAGGTAGAGCTAACTGGAATACATTCCAACAAAATGTAAAGGATAGAGTATCTACTGGTTTAATTGATTATGACCAAGCCTCTGCACAGTTAAAAGATTATGCAAATACCAACTTTTTAGCTGCAGGTTCTATTCAAAGGCCAGGGGACGATCCACGTAAGATGTGGAGAGAATCTGTTGAAGATGATCCTGATACAGAAAAAGATGAAACTTTTGTAGGATGGCGACCTGATGAGTTTAGAGACGTTCCTACTTATGATACTCCTGACGAGTGGAAGGAATGGTCGCCTGTTTCTAATCAATCTACTTTAGATAATTGGTATCAAACTGAGATTTTACCTGAACAAAGAAAAGGAAAGATTACTAGAGCATATCAAGCTGTCTTAGGTAGAGATGCTACAGAAGATGAAATGACCGATACGCTAGATTATTTTAGTAGTGATCCAGATTATAGTGCTCAGACCTTAAGAGGTGATCTACAGATAGGAAATGAGTATCGAGAGAAGTTTAATAAGAGTTACCAAGATACCTATTTTGATAGTATGTATGGCGAAGGTTGGAATGAAACCTTTAAAGATGATCAAGGAGAAGATAGAAATAAAACTGTTAGAAAATTTAATCTTCAGACTGGTTTATCTCCTTCATTCTCAGACGATTCAAATTTAAAGAATGACATGGGAATTGATTGGGGTGATACTCCAACAAGTTTTACAGGATCTGCAGCTGAAATTGAGTTTGGTATTAGTCAATTAAGAGATAAGGAAAAAGCACTCTATACAGCTGGAATTAAGAATTTAGAAGGTAATATTCAAAAAGACTTACAAAAGCTTCAAAACAAGAGTAGAGAAAAGATTGCGAAGATAGATCAGAACACAAGTATGATGGGATTACTTGGTCATGCGTTTAGTTAAAAGATATAGCTTGCTATAATTATTTATAAATTGAGTAATTTAAAAAATGTCAAATACTCCAAATGAAACTGTTGATCCTTTAACAGGAGATGAGTCTGTAGGTACAGGTACTGCTGATTTTGATGTAGATCAGTTCCAAGACCTACTTAACCGTCTAGAAGGTTCTAAAAAGCGTCAACAGCGTCAAAGATCAGTAGAAGGTCGTCGTGACATCTACGCTCAAGGTCTTGCTGGCATGATGGGTAACTTCTAAATCCGTTCCTATACAAATTTCTTAGAGTAGTCAAATGGCTGATACCCCTCCTTCATATGGCAAAAAAGAAGATGATGATTGGTTTGATCTAGACAAATATAGACAAGCTGCTGGGGTTGCCTACGATTACTCTAAGAAAAAAATGGAGGATGCAGGTGATCAAGAAAGAAAGAGTGCAGCTCAAAGACAAGAGTTCAGCGAAAAAGACGAAGAACGAGATCGCAAGCAAGCCCAATCAGCGTATAAGTATTGAGACGTTTAGTACTTGGCTCGACAACTTAGACTCTCCTACTCAGGAGTCTTTTCATGCTTTTTCAGAATCTAATTACTCTGTTATTGAGATTTATTTATATGCTCGATTCCTTGGTTATCAGGGAAGCATAACAGATTGTGATAGTTGGTTAAAATCAACATATACCAAACCTGATCATCGTAAAAAATTACTTTACGAAATAGATCAGATGCAGGAAGATATACGTAAATTAAGAGCCGATGTTGAAGTCGGTATGGTTAAAAGAGATGCAGGTGTTGCACGTATTGCATCAATGCAAAAAGAACTGCGAGGACACATTGATCAAGTTGATAAGTTTACGAATACCAAAGATAGAAAAGGGCTTTTAATGGCTGGAGCAGATCGAGCTGTTAGAGAATTAATGTTTATTTTTAAAGATGATCCAATTGAAATTCCATTAGAAGAAGCAACAATGAGTGTCTGGGCAAGGATGCAATTGGAAGAATAACTAGGGTTAAAATAGATTTATTAAATTGCGTATGTAGAAATGGGTGCTGGCAGAAGAAGATCCTCTAGGAGGAGCACTAGACGACCTATGAGAGGAGGAAGACCATCTCCAGGAGGAAGACCAGATCCAAGAAGAGGCACAAGACCTGCACCAGAGAGAGAAGAGAGAAGACCAGCCCCAAGAAGAGGTGGTGGTGGTAGAAGAAGAAGAGATCCAAGAGAATTAATGAGAAGAAGAGCAATGATGAGAAGAAGAGCTATGGAAGCACGTAGAAGAAGAGGTGGTAGCAGAGGAGGAAGAAGAGGAGGATCACGTAGATCTTTCTATAGAGGAAGAAGGTAGAAATGGCAAAGAAAAAAATGCCACCGCAATTAGTAGAATATTTCAAAAATAAAAACGCTAAAAAAGAAGATGGCTCAAAAATGACAGATAAGGAAAAGCGTAAAGCTGCTTTAGAAACTGCACAGGAATATAAAAAACAAAAAGCAGAGAAAAAGTAATTAGTTATTATTAAAGTAATAGTTTGATTACTTCTTGTGCCTTCATATACTCATCTTGCTTTTAGACGTAATGCAAAGGCTGCTGCTCGTAATCAACAAATTAAAAAGCCTAAAAATTTAGCTCTTCTAAAAAAAGCTAGAGATGATTTTGGTTTCTTTTGTGAATATGTAGCTGATAAACCTCCAGCAACACATCATCAAGAATGGCATCGTAATTTTATAACAAATGAAGATAGTAGTTGTTTAATAAAAATTGCTGGACCCAATGTAGACTTATTAGCTCCCCGTGGCTCTGCTAAATCAACTGTACTTGGTTTATTAACAGCTTGGGCTATTGGAGTTCATACACAAGCTGGTTTACCTTTACAAGTTCTGTACCTTTCGTACACAGTTGACATTGCTCGATCTAAATCTGCAACAATTAAACGAATTATAGAAAGTAAAAGATTTCAAGAAGTCTTTCCTAAAGTACGTCTACTTAAAAATGTAACGAGTAACGAATACTGGTCAATTGATCATAAATTTGCAGGTATAGATACAACTGGTGAAGAACAATTCACTCTTTGTGCTGCTGGTTTAAAAGGTTCTGTGACTTCTAAGCGTTCTCATCTTGTCATGATTGACGACGCTATTAAATCATCTAGCGATATTGCTAATCCAGATATAAGAAAACAGATGCAAGAAAACTGGAATGCTGTTATCGCTCCAACTATGTTTGAAGGTGCTAGAGCTATTTGTCTTGGTACACGATTTAGACATGATGATATACATTCAACTACTTTTAATGAACAGAATAATTGGACTCAAATAGTACTCTCTGCTATTCAAAATAATCCAAAAACAGGTGACGAAGAATCCTATTGGCCTGAAATGTGGTCCCTTGAATATCTCAAAGAAAAAAAACGGCAATCTCCGATTGCCTTCTCTTTCCAATACATGAATCAAGTCGTTCGTCAAAATGAACTATCGCTTGCACCAGAACTAATAGTGAAAGCGGAAATAGCGACAGAGTTCGATACGCTAGGGGTGGGGGTAGACCTGTCTGCAGGAATACGAGAAAAGAATGATTATACGGTGATGGTACTAGGAGGGAGAATCGAAGATCGTATACATATCATTGATTACAGAAGGATACGAGTAATGGGTAATTTAGAAAAATTAGATGCCCTAAAAGAGTTACTTAATGACTGGTCTGTTATTGGGATTGACCAAAATAAAAATTATTACCCAACTCACTCCACATGCGACGTTTGGTCAGAAGCTGTTCAATATCAAGCATCATTAGAAGCAGATTTTAAACGTATCTGTTTACAAAATGAGAATTTATATAATCTAATTTGGCATCCAGTTAAAGGTTTTAGAGGAGACAAGTTAGCTAGATTCCGTGGAATTATGGGTATGTTTGAAGATCGAAAAATTATATTTAACCGCTATAGAAACTTTACAAATATGTTTGAAGAGTTAACTAATTTCGGTGTTAGTGGACATGATGATTGTGTGGATGCTCTTGTTTGGTTAGTCACTGGATTAATGAAGAAAGGTCATCTTCAATTAGACTTTTGATTTAGAATAAAGAAAAGGGATAGACTAGTGGGACCAGACTTTCTGACACTTGCATTAACTGCAGTTATTTCTTCTATTACAGGAGGAGGTTGGATTGCAACTAAGGTATTAGATAGACATCGAGAACGACTAAAAGACTCTATTCAACAAGTAGAAAATCAACGAATGCGGATTAATGCATTAGAAGAACATGTAAATAGGATGCCTTTGGAATATGTTTTAAAGGTAGACTTTGTTCGTGAACTACAAGATATGAACGATCATTTTAGGGCAATTCATAATAAGCTTGATAAGCTAATGGAAAAGCTAATAGAAAGATGAGTAATTACATATTAGAACTAGAAGAAAAAGAATATGGCTGCTTATCTATTACTTTTCCAAATGAAATTACAGATGAGTTGAATTGGAGTGATGGAGATATTTTAGAATGGGATTCAAAGGGAAGTGGACTACTTTTGACTAAATTAAATGATCCAAAAGGTTATGAAGTTCATGAGGAGTAGAATAGCTTTATATATTGAGTAGTCGAGATCATGGCGTTCTTTGGTGGGGAAGAAACTTTTAATCCTTTATCAGGCCGAGGAGGTGTTCAAGGTGCAGCAGGTAATTTTGCTGGTATGCAACCTGGTGCATTTGCTTTAACTCCTATTCCTCTTGGAACGGGTCAGACACCAGATGGTATTAATATGCAACCAGGATTTTTTGATAAATCAGCAGGATTAGCAGCAGGAAGTCTTGGGTATCCGACAACTATATCAAATGCAAAAGGTTCAGGATATGGATTTCAAAGCCAATTAGGTCAATTAACTGCCCCTCCATCTAAAGAAATGGGAATGTTAGCTCATGGCAGTCATACTACTGATTCATTTATAAATGGAGTACCTAAATATTGGCCTGGAAGCCATAATCCAGCAGAACATAATGAATTAAGAGATCCTGCTGGAAGACCTATTCCAGGTACAGCACCAAAAGATAGTGATATTCCTCTAAGTCTTGGTCCAGCAAATATACCAGGATCTTCTATAGGAAATATGGCTGGTTTATCTGAAACTATGGCAGGACAAGATGCTGCTAAAAGAGAAGCTTATATAAGAGCATTAGAAGGAGAAAAAATGCCTAACGACCCTATAAAGTGGTTTAAGGCAAGAAAAATAAGAGCTTAAATGAAAACTAAAAAGCTTATAAAAAAAGCTCTTAAAAATTCTACTTTTTTTAGCAAAGAAGAGGTTTTTTATTTTAAAAAATGGCTACACTTAAAGAAGAAAGCCAAAGCTGCTAAAATTACTAAAAGGCTTGAGGAATCTAAATAATGGCAGCTGATGCTAAAGCCAGAATTAGGGAGATAATTAACTCTTATCTTGAGAGAGATGGAGGAGCACATATTGATACAGGAATTGTAGCGTCTCATCTGGCTCAAATGAGACTATTTGGGATTCGTCAGGGTGTAGAGTTTTTCCCTGCCCAAGATAACTTTGGAAATCAGCGAAAAGACTTTATTGATCGTGTTATTAAATATAATCAACTAGATACAAGATTAGATTCAATTTGGGATTATTTTTTATGTGATGGTCAAGGTTTATTTTATATAAGACCAACCAATGCAAATTATCGTTTATATTATTTTAGGAAACATGAATATAGAAGTTACTACAATGTTGATGGAGAATTAGATGAAGTTGTGATCATCTATAGCTATAAAGTAAGACATGGCTTAGGGATACAAGAACCGATAAATGATACAAGTGTTACAGGTACAAAAGGAGAAAGAAAAGAAGGAACAAAAAGATATATAAGATTATCAATTAGGGCTAAAACAATTGAAGAAACACATTCAGAAGGAGAAATATCATTTGATAATCATTCAGGTACACATCCTGGCAAAACAAAAGAATTTAGAAATACGTTAGGTTTTATTCCTTGTGTAGAAATCTTTAATAATGCAAGAGGATTTTCTACAGAAGGTTCAGGAGAGTTTGATGCTTTAGCAAATCATATTTGTACTCATGATGAGATGATTCAAACCATGAGAAAGAACGTTACTTTCTTTGGTAATCCAACTCTACTTTCTTCAAGACCAAAAACAGATTTAATCGAATCTGGTGGAGAAGCAAATATACAACGTCCATCTATCGCAGCTAACTCAGGTTTTGTTGGCTTAGGTCCTTTAAGTTCTTCTCGTTATAAATCAGATCCAGTATCTCGTGGAGTTGATGGTCAAATCCGAGTACCTAGAATTATTGCAAACTTAGAGCCAAATGATCGAGTTGGTTATATCGTTCCTGATGCAATTACTGGAGATCAAAATTCATTCTCTCGTCAGTATCGAGAAGAAATAAGAACTGCATTAGGTGGTGTTGATGAACTATCTATTTCAGCTGGAGTAACAGCAACTGAATATAAGTCCCTATTTGGACGTGTAGCAGCAACTTCTAAAAAGAAAGCAAAGTCTATTTATGACTATGGGTTATGTCGTTGTTTAGAATTAATTATTTTCCAAGAAGAACGTATCTTTAAAGAGACATTAGCAGCAGCTTCAGGACTAGAAAAACCTGTAGATCTTCCAGAGGATGCTGATGAAGAAGGAAAGCAATTATATGAAGATGCAATGAGAATGTATAACCAACAAGTTAAACAATTAATGATGGCTGCATTAAGGAGTCAACAGATTCCTCCAGGTGTTATTGGTTTGATTCCTGATGGTGATGTTTCAATACAATGGAGATGGTTAGGTCCTGTTTATGAAGACTCAACACAAGACGTATTAAACAACTCAATTGTCGTTAGAAATCTTCAAGAATTAGGGGTAGATAGCATAGAAGCACTGAAATATCTTTTCCCATCCAAAACGGACGAGGAAAGAGCCGCCATGCTGTCGGGATTCCCATTCAGAATGGTGAACGAATTGCAGGGAGCATACTCTCAATTCTCAAAATTGGTAGGGGGAATGATGCAGACCCCTCATCCACAGTCACCCGACTTACCAATGGCAGCAGATCCACGCCTAGATCTGACACCATATCTGTATCGAACGTTAGAGGCGTTACAAAAGGAAATGAGTTATGCAGGACGCTACCGTCCAATCGACCCCACAGACGAGCCAAGCTCCAGCAGCAACCGCACCAGCCCCAAACAGCTACGTGGCGGCAGCTCCAGCAGCACCAGCTCCAGT
>Ga0209232_1001333_pt1 | contig 13404 bp, 13 predicted proteins | sample ETNvirenome_2_60_FD_184066 | JGI IMG/M metagenome (GOLD analysis project Ga0209232, IMG submission 184066) | Marine viral communities from the Pacific Ocean - ETNP_2_60 (SPAdes) (version 2) | ecosystem: Environmental > Aquatic > Marine > Oceanic | place: Pacific Ocean | collected 2013-06-22
AGCGCCTTCATTACCACCATTGACTCTTCGGCACTGACCAAGCTGGTTTCGATCGACCATCCTTTGAAGCTTTCAGACTTTCTGAAATCATCAATCCTTCTGGCAACAGTTAGATAAACCTTGCCGTGGATTTCTACTTCACCTTTGTTCTTATCTGCCATACTATTCCCTCCTTTGTTGACCAACGTACATCTTAACCCACCTTAGCTCATGTCAGCAACCCTTCCGATAATTAAAAAAGTTCACCAGTTTATTGACATTCTGAAAACGCTGATTCAGAGTTAGAGGTTCCGCTCAACGGATAAGGGAAAGCTGTGGTATATAGCAAACGTCGCGGGCCGGCCTACGTCTCGCTTGGAAAACGACGCAAGCAGGTAGAGCACGAAAGCCCAGCTAGTGTATTAAACAAGTTATCCAACCTTCCAAAGTTCAAGCAGGTCGGCAAGTTCAGATATACAGCTTGTTGCCCAGCCCATGATGACAAAAACCCCAGCCTCGCAATCACTGAGGCTGAAGATAAAATACTCGTCCACTGCTTCTCAGGATGCACACAAGATCAAGTGCTGGACGCTTTACGCTCTCAAGGCATGTGGTCAGAAGCCAGCACCAAGTGGATTCGCACGTTTTCAGCAGATGACCTTGATTACATGATGCACTGGTGTCTGGTGTATCACGGGGCTTTTAGGAATGGCGAGAAGCTAAGGGGCATGGACGCTGAAAAGTTACAAGAGTTCGTGAAGGTTTTACAAAATCACTCAGCTTGGCGATACAAGATCGTTGAGGAGGACGCATATCGTGCCTAAAGACGATGACTTAATGAATAAAATACAAGAGGTCTACGGCAGTAGGCCGGTAACAAGCTATCAGGATTACGAAAGGCATACAGGCCAAAATGGTCATGCACACTCGATCTCATCATTAGCCAGACTGCAGGCGGCTAGTACCCACCATCGCCTCGCAGAGCTTAAGCAGAGGCTCGCTAACGAACGCGAAGTCATATCGGGCATGATTACTACCGGAACCGTAACGCTCGTCTACGCGCCTTCTGGGGCCGGCAAGACGGTCTGGGTTTTGGGCAACCTGTTCAAGTCGATCCGCAACAACCTCATTAAAGGCTCAGACGTTATCTACTTCAACGAAGATGACGGTGCCAGAGGCATAGTTCAGAAGGCAGAGATGGGCATGAAGCATGGCATGGCAATGATTACCCTAGCCAACTCGCAAGACCCCGGCCTTAGATCGGCTGACGATGCCTTGCGTTTGCTCGACATGATCCGCGAAGAGAAGCAAGCAGAGGGCAAGATCATCATCTGCGACACCCTAAAGAAGTTTGCCTCAGTGCTGAATAAGGGTGAAGTTTCAGTGATACTTCACTGCTTCAGGGAGTTCGCGGCCGCTGGCGGCACGGTCATTTTGCTAGGCCACTGCAACAAGCATCGATCGTTGGACGGTCGATTGATCTATGAGGGCGTTCAGGACTTGAAGGCTGACGTAGACAATATGTTTGGGCTTGACCCCCTGAACGACAAGTTTGCAGACCATCAAGAGCTTTTGGTTATTAACGAAAAGGATCGAAGGCAGATTTCATTTTCTGGCGGGTTCCGATACAGACAGACAAGTGAGACGGTCGGCTACGAAGAGTCGGTCGATTCGGTTGAGTTCCTTGACCAAGATGACATCAGCGGCCTAAAGAAGAAGCAGATGGCTCAGATAAATGTCGCCAAGGCATTCGCCAAGTACGAGGATGAAGTCTTGTTCCTTGAGTCAATAATGAAGGGGGGCGAAGAATACAGTCAGGCTGAGCTATTTAGGTTGCTGACAGACGAGCACATGAACCCCAACGAATGCACTAAAAAGACCCTTAGAAACTGCATGGATCTGCTGAAGAACAACATGTTGAAACTTCGCAGGAATCCATCAAACAACGCAAAGAATTACCGTTGGCAGGGGGAAAGTTGGTGAGAAAAAAACTTCAACAAAAACATGAACATGCCCACATTGCCCACTCTGCCCCTGTTTTAGGGGGCCGCCCCCCAGAAGTGGGGCCAAGTGGGCCAAGTGGGCATATTCTTGATTTCATTGACATTTTTATTTGGGCCTGATTTATGACAGACGGGCATAGGTGGATAGTAGATCGCAAGGAAAAGTTGGAGTTCTTTGTAAAGTTTGTCAAAGATCAGTTTGAGCAGGGCAATCACCTTCTTTACTCCATTAAGCCAGCAGGCAGGACTGAGCGACAGAACAACGCCATGCACCTATGGTTCAGGCAGATGGCTGAGCAGTTGAATGATGCTGGATATTCCAACAAGCACCCGTTTAATGATGAGGTTGAGATACCGTTTACCGAAGGGCTGGTTAAAGAAATGCTGTACAAGCCCATCATAAAGGCCATGTACCAAAAAACCTCTACTACCAAGCTAACCGGCAGGGAACTAAGCGAAGCCGCTGAGGTGCTTGTACGGTGGCTGTCAGAGAAGAAGGGGATATACGTCCCGTTTCCGCAAACATTGAAGGATGAGCTATGAGTTTTACGGTGCCAGAAAGTATCAAAATACCTTTCACTTCAGAGGAGATTGAGGAAATAACCCGACTGCTTGATGAGGGCGGAGATCCGAAACAGTACACCCTCGGTCATTTGCATTTCGCAAATCAATTTGAGGGGATGGTAGGGAAGGATGACGGCAAAATTTATGAAGCCCTGATATGCGCTCTTTATTTTTTGATTAAACACCCAATAGATGGCTGGCCGGAAGATGAATGGAAGGTCGCGATTGAGTATCTATGGATTTATCAAGGGTTGGCCGTCACCGGCCATCAGCCGTGGAGGATGGGGCTTCACTGATGTACTTCACACTTACAGCGAAGGACAACCATGACGCAAAGCTGATGGGTGCGGATACTGTCAGGCTGTGCGAAATGCAGGGCATAGCCCCCAGACTCAAGGACGAGAAGGGCATGGCTAGTAGGGTGGAGAACAACATACGGGGGTTCAAGGCAGAGTTCCTATTCGCCCGGCTGTTCAACCTTCCGCCGCCCGTAGTCAACGTGCTGTCAGATGGTCAAATTGATTTTTGGCTGGGGGAGTATTCGATCGACGTTAAGTGCTCCTCCAAAGAGGACGGGCCTCTAATCTTCGATTCGCCAGAGAAGTTCACGGCTGACATCGCTGTGGCCTACGGCCAATCAGGACATAACCCAAGAGTCTTCAAGCTACATGGCTGTATACCTCGCAAGAAGTTTTTTGAGATGGCGCACAGACATGATTTCGGACATGGCGAAAGGTATGTTGTAGATTCAAATAACCTCGACCCAATAGAAAGGCTCTGGCGACTTTACATTGAGCACAAATACTCAACTGGAAAATAACAGGTAGGAAACATGAAGAATGACGCACAATTGGCCATAGAAGCCGCAGAATCTATGGCTAAAAGAATGAAGCAGGACGTAGCCATAATGATGGATCTCAGCACCAAGCTACTGAAGGACGCAAAAGAGCCGCCCTTAGAGATAATCCGTTATGCAGGGGCGAAGCAATGCGATTGAAGCGTACACCAGCCGACCATTGGTTTAGTCGATGCGTCAGGATAAGGGCTGACTTTACCTGTCAGGGATGTGGAAAGAAGTACGAAGAAAACAGCATGGGCCTGCACTGTAGTCATTATTTTGGCAGGGCCAAGAAGGGTGTTAGATACGATGCTATGAACGCCTTTGCCCATTGTTACGGATGTCATCAAAGGTTTGGCAGTAACCCTGACTACTTCTACCGTCATTACGTTGACACTTACGGCGAAGGTGCCTTGGAAATACTGAGGGAGAAGGTAGAGGATATTGACTTAGGCAAGCGGATGAACAAAGAAGCCAAGGAAATCGCCAAGCATTACAAAGCAGAAGCCGCCCGTATGGAAAATGACAGGGCGGCGGGTGTAGCAGGGTGGTTGGAATTCGTTAGCTGGGATTAGTCTAAGTAATCCTCAAACAACCGATTGCCTGTAGTCATCCGCGATATACGATCTATGTTGGCAATGCCGGGGGCGTAGGTTCTTAGCGCCCTCAAGGCGGGGACGGCCGCATCGCGCTCGCCCGTGATGGCCCTCTCAGCAGACGTTATCATGCCACTGCCAAGGGTTGACACGGCTTCGATCGGAGCAGGAACCAAGCTAACGGGCTGACCGCCATATTGCTCTGATCGGATGTTTACGAATCCGCTGGATATGTTTGACGCCAACTGATTCATTGTCGCGCTGGCGATACCCTCGGGCGTAATCACATCCTCAACATCTGAGTTCTTGGAAAGATCCAGAGTCTTCCGAGCATCGTCCCAAACCCCAGCAACTACGCCGAATAGCCCGACATATTTTGCTGAATTGAACATCGCATCTTTGGCCGCTTGAGATCCCTCAGCGGTATTCAGTCCAAGCCTTTGGGCCTTCAAAAGGTTTAGCCCTATATCCTCCCTGATGTTGTTCATCTGACGGTTCATGTACGTCAACATGCTGTAGAACATACGGGCGTTGGGGTTGTCATGGAACGCCTTGGGCAGTGCGCTGGCGCTTACAGGTTGCCATTTGTTCAGCGATGAACCAGCAAAGTTAATGATCCACGGGTTGCTCAGATCCTCGTCTTTCAGCGCTCTCACCGTTGATTGAAACTCGCTTTCTGTCAGGCCACGCATACCGTCATGTTTGCGTAGCTTTGCAAGATCCTTTTCTTTGCCACTCTTTGCGAGTGCAATACCTCGCTTGATGGCGCTATTCGTAAGGATCTCTTGACCCATGCGGTTGACCGTCGATACGCCGCTGATCTTGTAAAGCGCCTGACCAGTGACATCTACAGCCTGAGCAAATCTAGGGAGCCTAATAAAGTTGAACTTATCGGCCGCATCAGAAACGGCCCTCTTGCCGGTGTTGGCAAGCTCCCCCATGTAGTCCTTATCAAGCCCCAGCTTTTCATTGCCAAGCCAGCGCTTTGTATCCATGTTGATCTTTGGGATTACCTTGCCAAGAACGGGCGTAGTGCCAAGCTCATCAAGGGCGACAGTAACTGTCCTCAACACTGCCGGAGCAACAGTCTTGGCCCACGCCGATATACCGTTCTGGTAGACCGGAGCCGTTATCCCCTCAATCAGGTTAAGTGCCGCGTTAAGTGGGTTGGCGAGAAGCGCTGTAGAAGTGAGCCTGCGAGATACTGCACCAACCGTATCCCCGCCCTTCTTGGAAGCAATGATCTGCGATCGAAGGCCGTTACCAAGGTTCGCCGATACCGCCTTTGCCTTCTCTGCCGCGTCAGCCTTTGACATTCCTTGCGCTAAATACTGCTGTCTCGCCTCCCTGCGGGCCTTCAATTCGATCATCTTGATGACGTAGTTGACACGGCCTTGAGTCTTTTGGGCATCAGGTCGATTCCGGGGCGTCTTGCCCTGCTCCAGAACCAGCTTTCCCGTCTTTTCGTCTAGCAAGCCAAAGCGTTGCGCTAAAGCCCTAGCTGACATTATGTCCTCAGCCATTTCCTTGATGGCGTCGATCGGGTTGACGTAATCCGATGCGGTCATTCGCGTGGATTCTTTCCCGCCTATAGCCCCTTTTGTGGGGAAATAATTGGGCGAGCCTTTAACTACGTCTAATGCCTGAAGCGTTTTTATTTGCTCTTCGACCTGCTTGACCACCGCCTTTTCTTCAGGGGTTCTTGCGGCCGCATTAAACATCTTCCAATCCACTCGCTGTTTCTTGGAGATGCTGTCATTCATCCGGGTGCTAAGGAGCTTTAGCTGTTGGTTATCCTCAAATAGCTTGTAGGCATCGCTAAAGGTATTTTCAAAGACATCATCCAACGCCCTTCGATCGTGACGGATCATCGTCTCTGCGTCTTCTGCGAGCTTTGCGGCCCTCTCACCTACGTTCTTAACCAGCCACTGCCGTGTACCATATAGGACGCTACCAATCACCCCGCTTGCGCTTGCAGGCTCTACCCTATCTGCGGGTACGGCATCTTCATCCGCCTCTACTCTCCTAGTGCGCCGCTTCTGGGTGCTTGTATCTACCTCAAATCCCGGCTTTGACTTCTCTGTGGCTTGCGTGACGGTAACAAACCCCTCTTCACCCCCTATGAAGGGGGTTTCCGCATCATCTGCTTTGGCGGTAACAGGCTGTGCAATATCATCTGCACCCTTGGTTAGAAACGCGCCGGAAGCACCGCCAATGCCAGCGCCTAAAGCACCACCCAGCAACGCACCAGTGGCCCTACCTTCTTCTTCGCCAGACAGAAAGCCGTATGCGGCACCTTCAACTGCACCAAGAGCGGCCGCTTTCCTTGCTCTTTCTAGCTTTGTTCCTGCTTGGGCGATCTTTGCCATGCCCATGCCGGGGATAAACAAGCCAGCGGCAAATCCTGCGCCAGTAATGAATTGCGAGGCACCGGGATTGCGGCGCTCAAAGTAACGCAGTTCTCGCCTAGAACCCTCGATCGCTTTAGACCAGCTATCAGCCTCGCCAGATGCCATGCGAGCCAAGGCGTCTAACTCATCACCGATACCTGCGGCCGACTCAAGAAAGTCAATGGCCCCAGCGCGGAAAGCTCCATATTCGGCAGGCTGAACTGCGGATCTTCCCCTGCGCCTAGACCTTCTGCTTAATCGCCGTCTTCGCCTTTCTCTGGATTCGCTCATGTCAATCCTCGTCGGAGTCGGAAACTCCAACGCCAAAACCCCTCAGTATATTTGCGGTCTTTTCGGGGAGAGTAAACCTAAATACTTCGTTTGCACCGCCACGGCGAGAAGACGCTGGCTTGTCATCCGGTGTTTTTTCTGGGGAAGGCTTGCCAATGTCGCCAAACTCTTGCAGGTCTTCAATTATTTCGTCAATGCTGTCCATGCCATCGTTTCTGGCATATTCCTCCATGATTTCTTGTTGCTCCTCTGGCTTAAACCTAGAAAGAGTGGCGGCCTGCTCTTCAGTAATAGACCTGATAACGCCCTCCGGGGTTCGCGATACATCAATCTGTCTTATGCGGCTGGCCTGCTGTTCAGTGTTTTGCTGGATTAGATAGCCTTCGGCCTCAGCAAGGACAGTCGCCCGCTCTTCGCCGCTTAGATCGTTAAGATCCTCCCCCGGCTTGAGCAGTTCTTTTTCACCCGCAATCCGTTCAGCTTCAAATTTGATGTCATTTCGATCAGGGCGGTAAGTGTCTATATTTAGCTCAGCGTCCCTGATAATTGCATCGTCTTGAGCGGCCCTTGCCCGCGCACTGCGGAAGTCAGTCTCGACAGCAAGAGAGTCCCTGTCTTCAATTATCCTCAAGACATTCTCTTCCATTCTTGCCGCGTCTACTTTCGCGGCGGCTGATGTCCACGTTTTTCCGTTCCAGTTTTCTTTTAGGAACTCCTTATATTTTGCATTTGCCGCTGAAAGCCCTTTCACATCAAAGTCCATTTCTTTTATCCGGTCAATTTCATCTTGGAAATCAACATTAACGGGCGCTTTGTTTTTGGCTATGCTGTTTTCTCTAAAGGCTTCAAGCCGCTCTTGATTCGATATTTCTGCGGCAACAAAAGTCTGAACCTCCCTGTCGTATTGAGGAGGTACATTTTTTAACAGTCCGTCCAATTGGTCTTGATCTCCAGACTTGATTGCCCCTCGTATGTCGGGGCCGTTTTGGTTAAGCCATTCAGATGCCTCTAAGACCTGTAGCTCAGCATCTTGACGGTTTTTCTCTATCTTCAAGCCTCTGTATTCCGCGCCAACATCAGGGTTTTCTAACAGCCGTTTCTGCTGTGTTTTCAAAGAGTCGGTCATAGCCTTGAAAGCCGCATCTGTAATAGGAGCCATGCCCTGCTCTGCATACCCGTCATTGATCTTCTTGCGAAGCGCAACTTCATCCTCAAGCTCATTGTCAATACGCATTAGCGCGGTAGCTGAGTTGCTTGTTTGAAGCTGTCGAGCGCCCGGCATCATGCCCTGCAAGGTTCTAAGCTCCTGAATGTACATTCGCTTTTCTTCAAGGGGCATATTGGGATCTTTGATAAGCTCCCTAAGTTGGCCCATCTGCGCCGACAGAGCAGAGGTGTCACCAAGCTGTGCCGAAGCAACACCCCTTCCGGTAATCTCCATTGCCCTTTCAAGCCGGTTTGCCTGACGCTCTCTTTGACGACGCCTGCCGGGAGCAGATCCAGCCAACATCCCAACATCACGCAGGTTTTGAGAATAAGAGGGATTTATTAGCCCTTGTATAAGTCCTCTGCTAAAAGTCGCCATTGTTAACCCCCAAGGCCCAGTGTGCCTAATAAATCGCCAATAAGATTACCGCCAGTATTCTCAATTATGGACAACAAGCCATCCTGACTATTAGACCCACCCAAGGCACCAGCCAATAGTCCGGTTCCCACATTGCCCATCAAGTTGGCCTGACCAAGACCTGCTCCAAGCAATGCGTCAAGACCGCCCATCGACGCCTCACCAAACAAGCCAGCACCATATAGCTGACCACGTTGGGCAAGCTGAGAAGCCATTAAGCCTTGCTGTAGGGCATTCAAGGTCTGTGCCTGCGGTACAAATGCACCTGTCAAAGCGCCCAATCCAAGCCGTTGTTGAGCCTCCTGAAGGCCCATCTGACCCGTCATCAGGTTTTGCCCTGCCTGAAGCGCCTGCAATGCCTGTAATTGCTGTGCGTTTCTTAGCGCCTGTTCTTGAGCCGCTATAGCAGAACCGCCTTGCAATGCACGTTGGGCCATAGCCTGCTGTGCGCCTTCTAAAGCTTGGCGTTGTGTCGCTATATTAGAACCAAGACCAGCAAATTGAGCGCCAATAGCCGCCTGTTGCCGTTGCTCTTGTTGAGCCTGTTGCATAGCCGCTAATGCCGCACGATCCTGTGCTTCTTCTTGCGCCTTGGCTAATGCCAACTGCTCTGGCGTACCACCAAACATGGCCGTTCTAACGCCTAATCTGCCTTGATTAAACAGCCTTTCTTCTAAAGCTAAGCGCTGGCGCTCCTCTTCAGGCGTTTGCATGGCCCGAATACGACCAAATATCTCCTGCTCCCTGCCTTGTGTTGGGGCTAGTGCCTGCCCCATGAAGCTACCGCCAACATTGAATGCTTGATCTGCGGCTCGTTGTTGCCCGCCAAGACCAAACGGGGATCGCATAAGGTCAGATTGACCAGTAGATAAAAGAGCACTGCTTGCACCCTGTAGGTCAGCGCCTAATGCCGGAGCCTGCCCTAGTTGTGATTGGCCTACATCAAGGACGCTTTCTCCTGCACCCATCAGCCTGCTAGCGGCTTCGGGAACTGGCTTTCCAAAACGTGATCCGGCATTTCCCAATAGCGTGCTACCAATAACATCGCCTTGACCAGAAGCAATATTAATAAGAGAGGGGCTAACCCCAACATTGCCGCCCATTCCGGTGGTTACCGTAAAAGGCACAAATTCAGACTGTGTTAAACCCGTATTAGCAACAACATTGGCACCCGCTAATGCCCTATCACCAATGTCCCCAAGCCGGTTGTATGCGGCATTAATTGCCGCCATGCCAGCGCCACCAAGAGCAACATCGCCAAGCAAGTCGCCTATTACATCACCAATTCCAGTTGAGGAATCATCAGGCGGTGAAGTTGGAATTGTAGAAAACCCATTCATTAGTAAGTCCCTCCATCAATCGTGCCTGTAGACAGAGTTCCCGAAAATGACAAAGCAGGAATCGTTACAGTCCCTGTAAAGGTGGGTGATGCAATATCCGCTTTGGTTGCTGACGCGGTTGCTATCGCGTTGAATTCAGTATCAAACTCAGTACCACGGATAATCTTATTGGTATCGCCAGCAGGCAAACTATCCTTAGCAGTAAAGTTTGTTGTCTTTGAGTAGTTGCTCATACCGTCTTACCTATAAGTGCTAGTACGTTAATTTCTTGTATTGATAGCTGTGCGCCATCTATATCTGCTTCAATGCCAATTGTCACTACACCGCCACTGCCCGTAGCGTTTACAGTTGGCTTGGTAGTCAATGTTCCGCCAGTAAAAGTACCAACGGCGTATTCTGAAACGCCAAAAAATGCCGGTGTTTGCGAACCTACGCTTATTTCATAAATAGTAAAGCTCGTATCAAAATCATACGCCCACTTAACAAATACCGTTTCTTCATTAGCGCCAATCAATGTCGGCCTAATCTTTTTAACAATCTTGGTTCGGCTGGGATCTCCAAATGAAAGTGCCGGACTAAAGTATCGAAAGCGATAAACTGCGGTATTGTCTAAAAAGGTATCGTATTTACCTAGGCCATCAGTAGTGCCTATGTACAACGTGCCATCTGTATCCCTTTCAAAAGATTTATGGCCCACAGATGTCCATCTGGTGGTTCGATATGAGCCATTTTCTAGCCTGCCCTTTAGGTCAAAACAAAAAATAGTAGACTGACTAGGAAAGCAGACAAGGTAAAACGAATTTTCAGGGCTATAGATAGAAGCCAAAGGCTCTGTCTCAGCCTCAATAACCTCAATAATCTCTGTCTTTACATTTAAACTAAGGTCGCTAATCGGCAATGCTTTTTCTTGTATGGCTCTGCCAAGGCTTCTTAGCCCTGAGTTAGACATAAACAATATGTCGGTGCCGATCGACTGAACAGAGTTCCTATCTACACAACCCACGCCCGACACAGTATCCGCCAGTGTCATGGATGCTGGGCTAGTAGCGCCCTCGTAGACAATAATGCTGTGCTCGCCAAATACGACCAGATTGTTGTTATGGGCCGCTAACGCAACCACCTCGTCATAGCCGTCAGGCCATACTTTGGTTACGTCAATGTTACCGCTACTTCCCCCAGAAAAGTCGTTACCAACCAGCAGATCAGACCAGTAAATAGTTTGTGAATCTGTTGCGTTGTCAACAATAAACAGCCGGCCAAAGGCCGCTAAAACTTCATTGCACTTAAAAGTGGCATTGGTTGCACCACCATTGACCACCGTAAATGTTCTTAGTCCATTGGAATTATCGTAGACCAAGGGATCAAAGCCACGCTGGAAAAAATACGCCTTGTCGTTGAAGTTAACGATCTTCCAGTTATTTGCATTGATAGAATACGATCCGGGCGTAATGTCCGTCAGCGTAGTCGTACCCTTCATTATCTTGTTGTTGCCGGTGCTTAGTATGTCTTCATTGCCAGCATCATCATAAAATTGATGGATTCTATGAAGGTAGTCACTGCCCAAAACAGTCTTATTAGTCGTAATAACGCTAATACCCTTACGAGCGGCAATACGACCCCGCTTGTCAATAACAGCGTTGTCAGCCACATCTGCAAAAGATGGGTCTTGCGCTATTGGCGAGTCTTCTGTGTTGACCCCCTTAAAACCGGGGGCAACCAAGTTAATACTCTGTAGGGGCTGTGCCATAACGATTCCTACGGTGTATAAAAGATAGTTTCTTCAGGATGCTTTTGTGCATCCAAAGCAATTGCGTCAGACAAGTACTTGTCAGCAATAGCGAAGTATTCAGGCGTAGATGTACCGCCCGTCTCACCCCGCTCACGGGCTAATAAGGCTACTGCCATGTGTATGACAGGTTGGCTAGGTATTGCCAAGGTATCTGAATCACTGCTTAGTGCTGTGTTTCTGTTTACTAGTTTGGCTTTTAGTGAATAAACAGCATCAGGCTTGGGGTATACATCAATCTGTGTATCGCCGTTTGTATCCACACCGTTGTAGGTAAAGTACTTTGGAGAACCTGACGTTGGGTTGTTTACAAAGAATTCATTGTCAAACCATGCTTGGGTTTGATACTGAAGCTCGCAGTTAGAAGTATCGTTGATAATCCTAAAGACTTTGCCTTTGTCACCACTGCCTGTTAGTGAATAGGTGTAGTCATCTGCCGCTGTTGTAATCGTTAATGTTGACCGTAGCGCCGACCAATCCCAAGCAGTTTCAACCAACTCCTTTGCGTCATTAACAAAGTCACCAACCATCGTACTGTAGGTATTGTTGCCAACAGTTGTAACAACATCCTCACGCAAGCGGCGTAATACATTATTTACTAAGTTTAAATATGTCATACCAACATGCCTCTATTCCTTTGAAGCCGCTCTATCATTTGATTTAGCTCTAGGTCGTAATCTTTTTGCTGTCGCTGAATTTGTTGCAATTGCGGCGCTTGGTAATCGATTCCAGCCATAAACGGCCTAAACGAAGGGGATGACGCCGCCCCTCCGCCAAACATGCCTGTAAGCATAAAGCCGTCGCCAAGCCCATCACCATCACCATCACCGTCACCATCTCCTGACCCGTCCCCGTCCCCTGACCCATCGCCAGTGCCATCGCCAGTACCGTCACCTGACCCGTCACCATCACCAGTACCGTCACCAGTACCACCGCCAGTTCCGTCGCCACCGCCAGTTCCGTCGCCACCGCCAGTTCCGTCGCCACCGCCATTACCATTGCCAGTTCCATTCCCCGGCTCTTTCAGCTCAGCAGGGGGTTTATTCTCCGAGGGGGGTTTATTCTCTGCTGGAGGTTTATTTTCTGGCGGCGCTTTTGTTTCCGCTGGAGGCTTGTTCTCCGCCGGAGGTTTGTTCTCTGCAGGCGGCTTATTCTCAGCTGGTGGTTTGTTTTCAGACGGAGGTTTATTTTCCGCAGGTGGCTTGTTCTCTGCGGGGGGTTTATTTTCCGCAGGTGGCTTCATTTCAGTTGGCGGTTTCTTTTCTGCAGGGGGTTTGTTTTCCGCGGGCGGCTTGTTTTCTGCAGGAGGCTTCATTTCAGTTGGGTCTTTTTTAGGCGGCTCAGTTACTACTGGATCGCCTGCCTTTCTTTCCGTAGGATCTGCCGGAACTACTGGATCTACCGTAGTAGTTTCTTTTTCCTGCCTTTCAGCGGCTACAGCCGCGTTGTAATCTTTTTCTCTTTCTGCCGCATCGCTGATAACAGGAATGACAATATCTGGAGTAACGGTATCTTTTGTTGTATCCGTTACAACTTCTCCATCTTTTGTTGTGGATGTCGTAAGCTCTGTTACATTTCCCCCTGTTCCGGATTCAGGGACATAATCAGGCGCAACAGTGCCTTCTACGAATATGTCGCCGCCATCAATATCATCAATGTTATATACAGGTTGCCAAAAACCACCCTCACCTTCTATTTCTTCGCCGTCCTCATCAAGAAATGGCTCTATCCACACATGGCCTTTTATTGTAGGTAAACCATCGCCATAGCCCTCAAATGGGTCTTGATTTATGTAATCAGGTAGCCATTCAGCGCCAACGTATTTTTCCCACTCTCTTATTAGCTTATCCCTTAAATCTGGGTCTTCTTCGTTTCGAATGGCCTCATGTATTTGTCTGCCAATAATGTCATCATCTGTTCCGTCTACACCCCCATAGGTGTAACCCCCTCCAGAAGCACCAGCATTATCACCACCATCTGTAGCGCCACCACC